>Ga0256406_1000273_pt1 | contig 97899 bp, 82 predicted proteins | sample RumenRJG_03DNA_FD_185986 | JGI IMG/M metagenome (GOLD analysis project Ga0256406, IMG submission 185986) | Bovine rumen microbial communities from Lethbridge, Alberta, Canada - RJG_03 | ecosystem: Host-associated > Mammals > Digestive system > Stomach > Rumen | place: Canada: Alberta | collected...
ATCAGATCTGCTTTTTATTATAAGGTTCTGAGTGCTAAAGCACTCTACTTCTTTTGGGAAACTTATATGTATTGTGGCTAAGTATTTGTATTTCGGCATTGACCGTGATAGTATCAAAGAAAGAGCGTTGACCTTTTTTATAAAGCTTTGAGTTGCAATGCTAATATTTGAATTTTTCAAGGGAGAGTAAATGCACAAGTCTGAACAAATAATGTCTGATATTTTAACCGATTTAAGGGATAATTACCTTGTGAAAGGTGTTAAGGCTGAGTTTGAAACCGAGGGAACAAGCCTTGATGAAGCTTTAAGGTTAAAAGATTTGTGCGCAGGTGTTAATCTCGGTTTGACAATTAAAATCGGCGGATGCGGTGCAATTAAAGATATGTATGAAGCTAAAAACATAGGTGTTCATTCTCTTGTTGCCCCGATGATTGAGTCAGAGTATGCTTTGGAAAAATTTATAACTTCTGCCAAGTCTGTTTGGAAAGGAAAAAGTGCGCAGCTTCCTGAATTATTTATAAATCTTGAAACGCTAACGGGGTTTGAACATTTGGATAAGATAGTAAATTCTCCGTATTTTAAAAATCTGTCAGGAATAGTTTTAGGACGGACGGATTTAGCTGCATCACTCGGAGAAAGCAGAGATTTTGTAAATAGCGGAAAAATATTTGATATGGCATCAGTCATTGCAACTGCTGCAAAAAAATCTAAAAAGAAATTCATTATAGGCGGCGGGGTTTCCCCCGAGTCTGTCGAATTTTTCAAAAAAACAGCTCAAATTCATCCTACCGGCTTTGAAACCAGAAAAATAATATTTGATGCGCATGCTCTAAATTTGCCCAATATTACCGATGGAATCCGTAAAGCCGTTAAATTTGAACAATTATGGCTGAAAAATAAGCGTGGCAATATATTGAGCGAAGATAAAAAACGCCTCAAAATGCTTGATGAAATCTTAAACAATATGGTTGATTAATCAAAGAATTTTTCCATTTTTGCTTGAATTTCATCATTGATGGCTTTTGCAACTTTTTTTACGTTGTCTGCATTGTAGATTTTATCTGTCGTTGCGATGTACTGTTCTTTTGACTTACAAAAATCTGAAATGCAGCTGTCGCCCATTACAAACATGTCGCCGTCGGGCCCGTATTTAAAATCATTCTTTATATCGTACTGCTCGGGCTTCATTTTGCTGATTGTTCTTGTGAATTTAGCCAAAAATTCGTACAATTTTAAAGTTTTGTCGCATACGGGGATTTCTTTTGAATTTAAAAATAATTTTGGCACAACATCTTCTTTTAGCGGCTTTTCAGTCATAATGTGCATAAAATGAGGTTCAAGTTCAAAACTGTTTTCCCCGATAATGTCTTTGCAGCTGTTTACGGCTTTTCTGTATTTGTCGTAGTCTTTCCCATAAAAATCGTTTGTCAGCTGAGCTATCATGTATCTTCTTTGGAGCGGGCGCATTGTTCTAAAATCTACTGCAATTTGTCCTAATCCGCCGATATTACTTATTCCTGTAAAATTAATATTATTATTCATATTTTTAATAAAACCCATAAAAAAATTTTTTGCTATAATAAAAAAAGATACTAAGGTAGTAAGGCACTAAGAAAACTGCAAACACGAAAATAATAATAATGCTGCGTATATTATATAAACAATCCCAAAATGTTTAGCTGCGCCGTAAAGAATTTAGTATCTTAATCAAGAAATGTAGATTGGGCTTACTTGCCCAACAGAACAGACAACAACAGGAGATATCGATGACCGAATTAAGAGAAGAATTTATTGAACAGGCAAAATTTTTAGCAAGAAATGCGGAAGTGCTTCCCGGCGGAGTTGAAGAACTTGCGTACAAACTTCAATATGCAAAAGATAATAATAAACCGTTGCGAGTAAAACTCGGCATGGACCCCACACGTCCCGATCTGCATTTAGGACATACGGTTGTAATGAGAAAATTGAAAGAGTTTCAGGCTCTCGGACATAAAATTGTTTTGCTTGTTGGCGGAGCTACGGCAATGATTGGAGATCCGTCAGGTAAATCAGAAACCCGTCCCGCTTTATCAAAAGAGCAGGTTGAAGAAAATGCCGGAACTTATTTCGAACAAATGTCAAAAGTTCTTGATGTTTCAAAAGCAGAAGTCGTTAATAATGCTGATTGGCTGCATAAAATGACCTTTACCGAACTTTTATCCCTTGCAAGTAAAGTTACGGTTGCACAGATGATGACAAGAGATGATTTTGCAAAAAGATATGCAGAGGGTAAGCCGATTTCTATTGTAGAATTTTACTATCCTTTAATGCAGGCTTATGATTCTGTTGCGATTGATGCCGATATTGAGCTCGGCGGAAGCGATCAAAGATTTAACACATTGCTCGGTCGTGATATTCAGGCTGCTTACGGTAAAAAATATCCGCAGCTTGTTGTACTTCTTCCTTTGTTAGAGGGAACGGATGGTGTTGTTAAAATGTCTAAGACATACCCTGAACATTGTATTTCGCTTACGGATAGCGCAAAAGATATGTTCGGTAAACTTATGAGTATTCCCGATAATATGATTACGAGATACTTCAGTTTGTTAACAGATACTACAAAAGAAGATTTGGAAAAATATGATAAAGAAATCGCAGATGGCAGTATAAATCCCCGTGATTTAAAAATGAAATTAGCGCATACAATTACGGCAGAGTACCACGGGAATGATGGTGCTGACAAAGCTCAGGAAGAATTTATCAATGTTGTATCAAATAAAGGTGTTCCTGATGATATTAAAGAAGTTAATGTTGAAAACGGAAAATCCGTTTTGGATTTGATTGTAGAACTCGGATTTACTTCAAGCAGAGGAGAAGCAAAAAGGCTTATCCAAGGCGGCGGAGTAAAAATTGACGGTAATAAAATTGCCGATACGGGTTATGCAATTTTGTTTGATGATAGTGTAGTATTACAGGCAGGCAAACGTAAATTCGCAAAATTGGTACACTAATGTTTGAAACCTTAAAACGTGGAATTTCAAAAGTAAAAGAAGATATTCGGGTAATATACGACAATGACCCTGCAGCACATTCGCTTGCAGAGGTCTTGTTGTGCTATCCCGGGCTTCATGCAATCACAGCATACAGATTAGCTCACAGATTGTATAAATGGCATTTGCATCTTGTTGCAAGGATTATTTCTTATATTACAAGAATTGTTACGGGAATTGAAATTCACCCGGCTGCGCATATCGGCAAAAGATTTTTTATCGATCACGGCGAGGGAGTTGTAATAGGTGAAACGACTATAATAGGCGATGATGTTTTAATTTATCAGCAGGTAACGTTAGGCGGAACGGGAAAAGATTCGGGTAAACGCCATCCGACGATAGGGAATCATGTTGTAATCGGAGCAGGGGCTAAAGTTTTAGGCGATATTATAATCGCCGATCATGTAAGAATCGGTGCGGGGTCTGTTGTAATAACTGATGTCCCGTCGCATTCAACGGTTGTCGGTGTTCCGGGGCGAATTGTTCAACGCTCGACAGTGGACGAAGAAGGCAATTTAATGCATAATAAAATTCCTGACCCTATCCAGTCTGAAATTGATGAATTGAAAAAAGAAATCGAAAAGTTAAAATCATAATCTTTACAATATTTCTTATTGTTACATTTTCTATAAATCCTTAAATGTTTGTGATACAATTTTACTGTTTAAGATATACATTTATTATGGAGATAGAGAAAGATGTTAAATTTTATTCACGCACACGGTATGCTGATATCAGGTTTAATCTTGCTTATCGCATACATTTTTATCGCAAGTGAAAAAATTCAAAAATCTGTAGTAGCATTATGCGGCGCAGGCTTGGTAATGCTTCTCGGGCTCATTCCGTTTGAGCCGTCTGTCAATCCTCATACACATGCGGTTGTAAAAGGTGTATTTGAATATGTAGATTTTCAAGTTATCTTTTTACTTATCGGTATGATGATTATCGTACACATTGCAAGCCAGAGCGGTGTATTCAAATGGTTAGCCATTGGACTTTTACACTTGACAAAAGGACACCCGAAAACGGTTATGTTTTCACTTGCCGCATTTACGGCTATTACATCGGCATTTTTAGACAACGTTACAACTGTTGTTCTTGTAATGCCTATTACATTTATTATTGCTAAAGAGTTTGATTTTGACCCTGTTCCGTTTTTGATTACGGAAGTTTTATCTTCAAACATCGGTGGTACCGCTACATTAATCGGTGATCCGCCCAACATCATTATCGGAACCCGTGCAGGATTGAGCTTTATTGCATTCTTGAAAGAATTAACTCCTATTGTTACTGCAATATTCTTAGTTTCAATCGGAACAATTGTTTTCATTTTCAGAAAGAAACTTAAAGCAACTCCCGAAACAATGGCAAAAGTTGCAAGCATGGACAATTCTCAAACTATTACAAACAAAGGTTTGATGATTCGTTCAGTCATAACTTTGGCTCTTGTAATTTTAGGGTTCTTAACTCATGATAAAACAGGTATTCCGCCTTATGTATTCGCTCTTTCAGGTGCAGCATTCCTGTTAATCTTTGAAAGACCGAAAGAAATCTACAGAGATGTTGAATGGCTTACGATTTTCTTCTTTGTAGGTTTGTTCATCATTATCGGAGCATTTGAAGCTAACGGCGGTATTTCGTTCTTAGCTAACGAACTTATTAAATTGACTCACGGCAGCCTTGAATGGGCTACGATGGCAATTCTTTGGGCTTCCGGTATTTTGTCAGGTTTCATAGACAATATCCCGTATACGGCTACTATGGCGCCTATGATATCTGAACTTATCGACCCTGCCAATCCGTATGCAATAACAGGTCATGTTCACGCTCTGTGGTGGGCATTATCATTAGGTGCTTGCTTAGGCGGCAACTTAACTATTATCGGTGCTGCCGCTAACGTACTAGTTAGTGAAACAGCAAACTCTAAAGGCTATAAAATCTCATTCTTGAGATTCTTAAAATATGGTGCTTTAGTTGTTACAATTTCACTTGTAATGAGTTCAATTTACCTGTATTTCAGATTTATTCGTTAATAAATAAATCAGGTATTATATACAAAAGAGATGCATTAAAACAAAGCATCTCTTTTTGTTTGTCAAAAATTTTTTATCAGTACGGTTTTCTTATGACGGAATTATGAGCTTCCCATTCTAAGGTATCATCAAGCGGAGCCGGTTCAATTTTTTCTCCGTATCGTTTTTCAAGTGCCAAAGATATTAGATAATCAGCAAAATGCGGATTTTTAGGCAATAGAGAGCCGTGCAGATACGTACCGAAAACATTTTTATATCTGCCGCCCTCAAAACCGTCTTTGCCGTTATTTCCGTTGCCGACAATTACTTTTCCCAGAGGCTTTGTGTTTCCCTGTAAATAGGTTAACCCGCTATGATTTTCAAATCCGACAAGGGTTTGCGGTGTTAGAAAATCCGTTTCAATCGTAACGTTTCCGATAAATCTTTTACTTCCCGCAACCGTATAGGCATCCATTAAGGAAAGTCCTTTGAGTTTATCTTTGCCATGCGGTTGGTAATAATGCCCGAATAGCTGATACCCTCCGCAAATGCCTAAGAATACAGCTCCGTCATTCATTTGTGATGTTAATTCGGATTTATGTGAAAAGAGTTCGTTTACGACTTCTTCCTGCTGTTTGTCCTGTCCTCCGCCGATAAAATATAAATCGTGGTTGGAGATTTTATCGCCCGAATTAATTTCATCAAATTCTACTTCAATTCCACGGCGCATGCAGCGGCTTTTTAAGGTGATAATATTACCTATGTCGCCGTATAAATTCATATATTTAGGGTATAAATGCGCTATTGATATTTTTAAATTCTCTTTTGTCATAAATTGATTATACAACAAAACTTTGCTACAATTCTACTATGTTAAACAGTTTTATTATAAATACCCATTCGCATGTAAATACGCTTAAAAAAACTCCGATTGATGAGGCGCTTGAAAATTGTAAAAAAGATAATATTGCGATAATTGTTCCGTCTTCAAATTCGCAGGATATTTTTGATGTGGATAAATTTGTAAAAGAGCATAGCGGGGTTTACGGCTACGTCGGAGTTTTCCCTGAAGATGTAAAGACTTTTGGCGATAAAACTCTATTTGACATGGAGGGTATAATTAAAAATAATCCTAAAATCGTCGGGATAGGCGAAGTCGGACTTGATTATTATTGGGATAAAACTTTTGTTGATTTGCAAAAAGAGGTTTTTATAAAGCAAATTTATTTTGCTAATCAAATGAATTTACCGCTTAATATTCATTGCCGTGATGCATATTTTGAGACATTGGAAATTTTAAAAAAATACAATAAAAATTCAAAAGTTATTATGCATTGTTTTTCGGGCAGTTGGGAGTTTGCCAAAGAATGCATAAAACTCGGGGCATACATTTCTTTAGGCGGGGTGGTAACGTTTAAAAATGCGCATAAGGTAAAAGAGGTTGCAAAAAACGTTCCGCTTGAAAATCTGCTCTTAGAAACCGATGATCCGTATTTAACCCCCGAACCCTACAGAGGTACGGAAAATCAACCCGATTATGTAAAATATGTAGCTCAACGAATTGCAGATTTAAAAGAAATCTCAATACAGGAAGTTGCACAAGCTTCAACCCGTAATGCAAATGAAATCTTTAATTTTGCTTAATCTTTTTTATCTTCTTTAACCATATATTTTTCTAATATAAGAGTTTGCAGCGCTTTGCCATACAAATGCTCCGGGTTTATTTCAAGAAGTTTTTCCAGATATTCAAGGCTTTTGTGGTATTGTTTTAATTTCTTATAGGCTGCTGCTATTGCAAAAATTGCATCTTGAAATTTGGGGTCAAGCTCAAGCGCTTTTTCTAAATCTTTCAAGGCTCCGTTAATTTTTTCTTTAGTGGTCGTTTTTTGAGAAAGTATAAGTTTTGCTCTGTTATAATAAGCATCTGTCATATCGCTGTCATAGTCTATGGCTTTTGAATAGTTCTCAATTGCCTCATCTGTTTTTTCAAGCGCATCACAGCATGCTCCTTTATAAAAATAAGGAATTGCCCAATCATTTTTCATTTCAAGCGACTTATCTATATTTTCAATCGCTTTTTGGTATTGTCCGTCCCTATAATTTACAACACCGTTATCCATATAAAATTTATAATCTTTTGTTTCGCTCATATTCTTTTATCCTTTATTTTCTGTTAATTCTTTTGTTAATTTCGTAAAAGCATCATAAATTTCCTGCGCCTCGGACGGCTTTGATAAAATCGTAGTAAAAGGGTACAGTTCTTTTCTTGGAGCCCATTCTTTAAGGTTTTCGCTTTTATAAAATACACAAACGGTCGGAACTTTATTTGCATAAGAAAAATGCATTGTCCCCGTGTCAGCACATATTGCCGCAGTACAATTTCTTAACACATGCGAAAGTTCAAAAATAGTTGTTTGATTTGTCAGATTTATAAATTTACAGCCGAAATCTTTGAGTTTTTGCGCATAATCTTTTGCCTTAGCCCCTGCGCCCGTATAGATGACTTCATAACCGTTTTCATTTAATATATTTACAAGGGCAGCCGCCGTATCTATAGGCATATCCTTTTCGTCCTGTTTTGTTGTTGTACAAAGTGCAACATATTTTTTGTCTTTTTGAAAGATATTTTCGAATTTGGTCGGTATTTCGTTATTTGACAAATAAGTTATCGGGAAATTCTTTATTTCACGGTCCGTAATGGCTTTTAGCAGGTTCGCATGTCTTTCCTGAACCTTGATATCGTAGTTATAATACTTTTTGCCGATAATTTTTTTCGGGTGAAATAAAAACGAAATGATATCAACTCTGAAATTGTCATAAATTTTAAAAATGTAATCAATTTTTTTATAAGGAAAATTACGGATAAATTTTAAAATTCCGCCAATACCGTTATTTTCTCCTCTTTTATCAAACAGATAAACTTCATCAACATCTTTTTGATATTTTGCAGCTTCATACCACGGTTTATCTACTATAAAAACCGTTTTAGCATCGGGGTATAAGGCTTTTATGTTTTGAAAAAGTGAATTGCTCAATATGACATCTCCAAAACATGCCATTAAAATTGCAACAAATACGGGCTGTTTATGCAAAGACTTTTTATTCTCTTTATCTATTTGCCGCATAATGTCGTAGCCTCCTTGAATATTTCGTCCGTATCAGGGGCGGATAAAACTTTTACTTTGTATAAATTTTCATCAGGCGCCCAAAAAGGTATCATTTCTTTTATATAAAATACGCACACAACAGGTGCACCGACTGCATAGCCAAGGTGCATTGTGCCTGTATCAATGCTTATTAAACATTTACTGTCTTTTAAAATTTTTGCGAGTTGAACGATTGTCGTTTGATTTATCAGGTCAATAAAGTCGCAGCCTTTTGATTTTAAATTCTTTGCATAATTGCTTGCCGCATCGCCGTTTCCGACCAAAACGACTTTGTAATCGGTATTTTGATTTATTTTATTGATAAGTTCGACAGCCGTATTTAAAGGCATATCTTTTTCAAGCTTTTTGCTTGTTGTGCAAAGTGCTATATATTTCGGTTCTTTAACGGGATTTTCTACCTCTTGCGGAACGTTATATTTTATCGGGAAGTTTTTGATATTTCTGTTTGTTAAATCTCTCAAAAGCCGATTGTGTTTAATCTGGCATTGAATGACTGATTTATCAAGTGTTCCCATTTTTATAAATCTGCTTTTTATAAGTTTTGCCGCAAGATAATTTCTGGCGTTGTTGTACGTAATAATTGATGCAAAAACATCTTTATATTTAAAATCTTTTATAAATCTGAGCAGCCCCAAAAATCCTTTGTGTCTGTCTTTTGTATCAAATACAACGACTTCGTCTACCCTGTCTGAATATTTTGCGACATCTTGAAAACCTTTATTAACGACAAATATAATTCTTGAGTCGGGGAACGCATGTTTAATATTTTGGATTAAAGAATCACATAGCAAAACATCTCCAAAGTATGATGTATTAAACACTACAAACGTTTTTTCGCTGTTAAATCGAATTCGCTTTGTTCTTATTTTTATACCGAACAAATAATAATCCTTATGGTCAAGATAATGCTTTACTGTTCGCAAGAAATGTCTTTCTTTCAGTACGGGGAAATCCCCTAAATCTATATTATTTACTTTTGCAATTTTTAGCAGGAGTAAGTTCATTTCGATTTTATCGTTCTCGTTTTTTATCCCCGAATTTTGTTTAATTGTTGAGTGCTCATTAGAAAAGTAATGATAATGAGCATCAGGCACGGTAATCATTGATTTTTCATTGATTATTGCCTGCAGAACATAAGGTGCATCTTCATAAAAAACTTCTTGCGGGTAGAATAAATTTTTGATATTTTCAAATCTATATAACTTGCCATGCGGCTCTAAATGGTTTTTCAAAGCTTTTACAATATTATTTGCGCCCGTTACAATTTCTTCTTTATCAAAAATTATATGCGGCTTTACTCTGTGCGGGTAATCTCTTGTCGTTGAAGCTACGGCAAGGTTAACGCTATTTTTTACCGCAACATTGTATAATTTTTCCAAGTAATTTTTATCAACCCAATCATCAGAATCTACAAATGTGATAAATTCCCCTGTCGCAGATTTTATTCCTTTGTTTCTTGCCGTTCCCTGCTTTGCGTTTTCCTGATTGATAATTCTTATCCTTGAATCTTTTTGCGCAAAATCTTTCAGCACCGAAAGCGAATTGTCTGTCGAACCGTCATTTATGCAAATAATTTCAATATCTTTTAAGGTTTGACTAATCAGAGAATTTAAGCATCTTGGCAAAAACTCCTCTGTATTATAAATTGGAACAATTACTGAAACTTTACACATTCTTTGTTACCTGTGATAAATTTTTTACAGCAATAATTATATCACAATATATCTTTTATTTTAAACTCTCTTTTCTTATGCGCATTTTTATTCCGAACAGAATTAAATTTGTTCTTTTGACGCCGCATCTGATTTCTGTTCTTATGGCAAAAATATTATCAAGAATGTATCTTGCTTTGTACCATATTTTGTATTTCAAAGAGAACTTCTTGCAACCATCATGTATAATCATATCAGAATATTTGTCCTGATTATCTTTAAGGTATTTCGGAAAACTATCATCAATTCCAACGGGGAAGAAATACCATGTGTCCATAAATTTCTTTGCGTGAATCAATTTGTATAAATCCTCGTCCGATTTGAAATCCCTATGATTTTCTGTCATAGATTCGTATTTCTGAATAATATTTTGTGCATTGCCCATGTATGAAAAATGCCAGCCCGCATTTTTGATGTGCGTTTGCAATTTTCCCTCATATATTCTTATAAGTGTTGCCGTCGTTCCTTGATTTACATTCGGATCAATTGCATACATCTTTGAATAATCAATATCATCAAGAATATGTTTGAAATTCTTGTACGATAAAATTTTCGGACCTCTTGTCCATTTCATCAAAGTATAATTGTTCAAAAAATATATATAAACACTTAAATTAAACGCCGTAATCCTATCAGGGTTATAATACTTTTTGATAAATTCGGGTCTGGGGATTTCATCAATATCGGAAATTATTATGATATCGTCATCCTTGCAATCTTTCAAGCCGTCAGAAATGCAGTTGCGCTGAAAGGTTTCCATTGTCCAATCATTAATTTCATCTTTCGGAGGATATTTATCAACTACAATATGAATAATTTTATCATTGAATTGTTTGAAACGATCTTTATTTTGCTCAAAATATAAAGGCTTTTCTTTGAAACTAAAATTCTTTGTTGCCTCAACTATAACAAATTTATCTACATAATTATTCAGGGTGTTTAACCTGATTTCAAGTAAATCCAATTCGTTAAAGAACATAAAGCAATCGTATATCATATTTACTCCTTTAATAGCTTTATTTTAGTCTGTTTTGCAAAATCTTTTCCCAGTCATAAGCGGATTGAATACTGTTTTCAAGAGTTTTTTCAGGCTGCCAGCCTAAAACTTCTTTAGCCTTTTTATTATCGGCAACTAAAACAGCGGGATCACCCTGTCTGCGTGGTTTTATTTCGATGGGAATTTCCCTGTTCGTTACTTTTTCGCAAAGTGCAAAAACTTCTTTAACCGTGTTTCCTTCGTTTGTTCCGAGGTTGAAATAGTTTGTTTCGCCGCCATTTTCGAGATATTTCAAGGCAAGCAGATGTGCATTTGCCAAATCTTCGACATTTATGTAATCCCTTACACAGGTTCCGTCTTTTGTATTGTAATCATCACCAAACATTTGGAATGTTTTTCCGCCCGAAAAAGTTGATTTTAAAATATTTGGGATTAAGTGAGTCTCAGGGTCGTGCCACTCGCCTATTCTTGATTTCGAATCGGCACCTGCAACGTTGAAATAGCGGAGCCTTACAGATTTCAAACTATATGCCTTGTTATAATCATCCATAATTTTTTCAATGGTTAATTTGGTTTGACCGTATGGGTTTATCGGATTTTGCGGATGCTTCTCGTCAATCGGAGTATAGACAGGCTCGCCATAGGTTGCGGCGGTAGATGAAAATACGATATTTTTAACGTTGTGATCTAACATTGCATTAAGCAAATTCAAAGTCCCGACGACGTTATTTATATAGTATTTCTTAGGATTTTTAACGGATTCTGCAACTTGAGAAAACGCCGCAAAATGAATAACGGCATCTATGTTATTTTGTTCAAATAAAGATTTTAAATCACATTGATTTAATAAATCTCCTTGAACGAATCTAAGATTCCCGTAATTTTGCAGAGTTTGCACGGTTTCGATGTGCCCTGTAGAAAGGTTGTCAAAAATGATAACCTCAAAACCTTTTTCTAAAAGCGCCATAACACAATGACTTCCGATATACCCTGCCCCGCCTGTAACTAAAATCATACTCTTATCCTCTTAATAACAATTACTTTGTTATAATTTTACCATAAATACTGAATTTGAGGTACTTGGAACTAATTTTATTTTTTGTTTTTTAATTTTGCTCTTAGAAGTGCTGCGTAATCTTTTTGTTCTTGTTTTTGCAGAGTTCTGCCCATATTGTTGTTATGGAAGCGACGGTGAGCTGCAATCATATCAAGTTTTAAATTTTTTATTCCTGCCTGATTTGCCCGCAGCAAGAATTCTACTCCCTGTCCGGTGACTAAATCTTCTTTAAATCCGCCGATTTTATCAAATACTTCCTTTCTAAACAAAAATGCGCCCGTAAGTAATCCGCCATACGGTTCTTTGCGGGGGGCGAGAGTTTTTTTGTCAGTTTCTGATAATTCGGGGGAAATAAAATCCTGTACATTTGCCTGTACGTAGTCTATATCGGAATGCTGCTGCAGGGTGTCATATAGGATTTTTAAAGTTCCGTCAGCCATAACATCATCATGGTCTAAAAATACAACAAAATCGCCTTTCATATTTTTAAGACCGACATTACGGGCTGCAGATAGCCCTGAATGCGGAATAGAATATACCGTTGCACCGCAATTTTTTGCAAATTCTGCGGTATTATCTGTTGAACCGTCATCAATAACAATGACTTCCGTGTTCATATTTTGTTTTTTTATGCTGTCAATAGCTTCTTTGACATAATTTGTTCCGTTCTGACACGGAATTATTACTGAAATTAATTTGTTCTTCATTTTAGGCTACCTTTCATTTATATTATTAAAATAACGTTTCATATTTTACTCTAGGCATACAGTCCAATACGCCTGCAGGAGATGCATTATAAATATTAATCCCTTTTGAGGTTAAAAATTTCGTAATATTATTAAGTCCATCTAACATTACTTTTTCACCTTTAATAGACAGCGTTTTTTCTCTTTCTTTTTCTTCAAAAGAGGAAGTATAAACATGTCCGGAATTTTTTGAAAAATCCAAATCAACTCCTAATAAGTATATATCCGAAAACCCCATATAATAAGCTATTTGAATTGCTTGACTAATTACGGTAGCTGTTGTCATTAGTGGTTTCGTTATATCCTCTTGAAATTTAATCATATTTGAATTTAAAATTTCCACATATAATTTATTCCAATTCTCTTTTTCATAATCAAGTTCTGCATTAAGGAAAAACAAATCACTAAAATTAGTTGGAAGCTCTGCAAGCACTCCATTATCATTTAGAAGTTCTCTGTCCATAATTAAATGATAGTTAGAATGTACAAGTCCCAAATCTCTAAGTTTATATCCCTTATTTACCGTAAATGTATACTCAGTATTTAATTTAGCTAAATCTAACTGATTTAATGAAGGGGCACAACCTAGAATAAAACACCTTTTCCCTTTGTGGATATTATATAATTTTTTTAAATTGCTAATATTTTCTTCTGTCATATGTTTCATAATTGATTGTTTTCGTTCTTTTGATAGTAAAATGGAATTAACTCTCGCTAACATATATTCTTGGCTATTCATAATTTCTCCTTTCTCTACTTATTTATTATTTTTCATTTTCTTTATTGCTTTGAATAATTTTTCTTGACGTAAAAACTCCGCTTCATTTTTAAGAATTTTTAAATTTAATTCATCTAAAGAATATAGATGTTTGTTTTTTAAAAAGAAAATCGTTTCAGGCTTGTACCAGCTTCCTCCCCACTTATGAATTGTATGAGTATTTGGAGTCAGACAACGTTCTGTAAATTTCTGAACACTCCTATAAGGTATAAAATATTCTTCTGGGTATATAACAATGTCATTTAAATATATTATTTTTTGATTTTTTTTAGCAGGGAATGGCATTACATTATAATCTTTTAAAAAGAATTTAAATATTTCTGGCATTGTATATATTGGTTCTGTCCAAATTAAATTATTATAAAAACCTAAAATTTTTTTTAAAAAGAGATTGTGTTTACAAGCTCCCAATATTGCTGGCTCAACAAAATCATTATTCCCATCTATTGAACTATCTTGTATGCCTACAAATGCTGAATTATTTATAATGTCATTAAAACTTTTGCAGACTTCAACATCTGTATCCAAATAAATTCCACCATTATCGTAGAGCGTCTTTATCCTCACATAGTCAGCAACGTATGCCCACATTTTACGATTATAAACAGTCTGAAACCACTTATTGGTATTTAATTCTTTTTGGAAATTAAAATAGTCGATAGATTGTTCGTTAATTTGGATGATTTCATAGTCAGGCAAATATTTTTTCCAAGTCGCTATACACATTTTAGCTGACTCTTTTAATATTTCATTATGCCCCCATACATAAAATATTTTTTTAGGTAATTGCATTTTTTTGGCGAGCTCCTTTACTTTCATCAATTAATTTCTTGTACACGGTTGGTTCTAGTCCATTCCAGTCTATTCCACGTTTCTTTATTTGTGCAGGATTTCCGGCTATTAAACAATTTTCTTCATCAAAACTTTTGGTAACAACAGAGGCTATTCCGCAAATACAATTATTAGGAATATTAGCATTTTTTGTTATTGTTACACGTTCTCCAAGCCAAACATGATTTCCAATAACTATTGGTTTTGTAGGCAAATTAATTACTTTTTTAGTTTTTGCGTCTAGTACAGAATGTCCATCCCCCCAAATTCTTACATTATTAGATATCATGCAATCTTCCCCAATATGAATTTCATTATTAATCGCTGATATTCCGAGGTCACAACAGCGAGTGTCTTTACCAATGGTTACTTTATTACCATCTTTGTATAATGATATTCCGTATCTTCCTGAATTATTACCTCCAAATATTACAGTAGAATTATTCCCATTAAATTGAATAACACTATTGGCTAAATTTTTAGGATTATAAATTGAAACGGTATTATTATCACCATTAAATATGACATTTATTTTTAATTGTTTTGCAATTTGCTTTTCGGTCATTATTTTTTCAGTATGCTCAATTACAACAAGAATCTTATTGTTTTGAAATTTAGGTTTTACTTTGAATTTTAATTTTATTCCTAACAAATTAAAAACAAGATGCGAATAGCAGTCCCACCCACACTTACTATTTTCTCTATATATTAACAAGTTTATTCTCCTTTGTATTTTGGTAAACACTTTTTCCCATTAAAACTTCTATAATTTTGTCCGAAATTATTTTGTAAGAATTATCCCAATTAAATAATTTAGCTCGTTCTATACCTTTTTGAATATACTCATTTCTTTTGTTTTCATCAAAATACATTACTCGGAATGCTTCAATAATCTCATCTTCATCTTCTGCATCAACTAAAATCCCCGCATCACCAACAACTTCCGGCAATGAAGAATTATTCGCACAAACAACAGGTGTTCCGGCTTGCATAGCTTCTAATGGTGGCATTCCAAAACCTTCGTATAGTGATAAAAAACTAAAGAATAATGAATTGCTATACAAGGTATTAACATCTTCATCTTTTACGAAACCTAAAGGTATAATGTATTTTGAATACTCTGGATATTCTTGTTCATATAACATGTTGAACTTTTCTTTGATAATGTCGCCTCCAGAACCTCCAATATAGTAATACAAATCATTTATATTATACTTTTTAATAAAATCAAGAAAACACTTTATACTAAATATGATATTTTTCCTAGGATCATTAACTGCTCCAAAATAAAAAATATAATTGCCTCTAGAATTTGGTAATACACTATATTTATCTAAAATTTTATTTAATTTATCCCAATTCTTTTCTGGATAAAAGTTTTGAGCAGTTGAATTATATACAACTGTCATTTTGTGTTTATCTAACTTATCAAAAAATCGCAAGAATCCATTTTTACAGCTATTTGACACACAAAAACAGTTTACATCTGAAGTTAATTTACTATAAAATTTCCAGAAGAACTCCTTGTGAATTTGAGTAAAATAATCATATTTTAACATTGGAATTGTATCATGCAATACATTAAATATTGCAGGACGCATACAATCAAAACTTAATTGTGCATTATGTGCTGGATTAAAATATACATCATACTCTAAATAATTAAAATTTTTATTTTTTACTAATTTGTAATTAACATTTTCCCCTAATCTAAAATTAGAATTTACAATGTTAATATCTCCAAGTACCTCATCATTTTTCCATTCAGATACATTCCAATTTTTTTCTAACCACAATGTAATTTCAAATCTTTTATCTTTTTTTAATTCCTTTAATATGTTGTAAGCTACCCAATAGATTCCTCTTTTATCTGGATTTACAAAAACTATTCCGTCAAACAATAATTTGATTGGGAATTTTAATGTTTTCCTTCTGATTTGCTTATAGAATTTATCCAGAAGATTGTAGGTTTCTTTATTATATTGTCCTTTGGAATTACGAGTGCAAAAAATATCATTAAGTAACCAACCACAAAAAACTCTATAATCTTTGTCGCTTAAATCTTTAGTCATAATAAAGTCAGATACTAATTCAATATATCTAATATAAGATTCAACTTTATTTGTATTCCAGTATTCAGAATTCAAGCTTCCTTCATGTCTAACGTAATAGTATTGGGCATTGTTTATAACCTCAACATTATCAGCTAAAATTGCTGCTTTGATGGTGAACACTGGATCTTCTCCAACCAACAAACCTACCGGAAAATCTATCTCGTTCTTTAGTATAAAATCTCGTTTATAAATTGCTGTTGTATATTGGCACCAAAAATTGATTTTATTCTTCTTTATCTTGAAATTTTGTTCATCTGTTTCAATTCTGCCGTCCTCAAAAACAAGCTTCATATCTGAACCTTTAACGATATCAGAATGTCTAATTTCTACTTTTTTATACAGATTTTCATAGAAATTCAAATCAATGAAATCATCGCTGTCTATAAACCCGATGTATTCGCCTTCAGCCTCTTGTATACCCGTATTTCTTGCAACGGCGGCGCCTTTGTTTTCTTTGAATTCTATCAACTTTATTCTGTTATCTTTTGATGCATATTCTTTCAAAATGTTCAAAGAATTATCCGTAGAACAATCATCTACGCAAATAATCTCTATATCAGATAGCGTTTGATTACAAACACTATCCAGACATTTCCTTAAATATTTTTCCGTATTAAATACAGGTATAATTACTGAAACTTTTGGCATTTTATTCCCTCTTATGAATTTATTTCTTTTTTCTCCATTTCTCTCGGCAGGAGCGCAAATCGCGCCCCTACCAAAATCAAATTCTAGTGTTCCATTTTCTTTTCACGTTCGGCTGTTTCTTCTTTAGAATATCCGATAGATTCTTTTTCCGGAGTCCAGCCTGTTTCTTCTTTTACTTCGTGAATCGGGTCAGCTAACAACAATTCTTGTGCATCGTTGAATTCTTTCAATTCCAAGAAATAGTTATCTTCTTTGGCTACATCCAAATCAAGATTTACACCAGCTTCATTAGCATCACTTGCAACCAAGATATTTTTTTCTACCATTGCATCAATAAACATCTTGAAGTTTTCGTCAAAATCAGCAGGCAATTCTGATACGTTAGCCTTGATTTCCTTTAAAATACTTTCTGTGCTGTTACCTGCAACAATATTTTCATAAACATTTGTCGCAAAAGAATTCATCCCAAAATAAATTCCTGTTTCAGAATTAATAATAATTGCAACTCCATCTGTAATGTCCGCAAACATTTTTTCATCATTTAATTTGTAATTCATAATCTCTCCTTTACCTTTTTGTTTATTTTATTAATTCCAATGTCTTATCTTCGTCATATCTCAAAACTGATATTTTGCAGTTGTTTTCTTGTGCAAATTCAGGATTTATATAAGCCTTTTTGTCAACAGGCTTGATATCATTCAAAAATCCTAATTCGTTTAAGAAATCAATTAACTCATCAACTTCAGTCATAATTTTTAGTGGCATATCTTTAATTGTTCCCATTGCCGATAAAATATTTTCTTTTGAAATTCCCTGTTTCAAATTCTCATAAACGGCTGTTGCAAGTTTATTCATTGTATAAATCGTGAAAGTCTTTGTATCTAAAATATTTGTGATATCAAAAGTGATATCTGTCAAATATCTGCCCGAATTATATTCAGACTTATCAACCGTTTGAAAGTTCTTTAAAAATTCTTTTAAAAATTGAGTGTTTTTATTGATGTCATTGCAAAGATTAATCTTATAAAATTTAAAATCTTTAACCATATTAAATAATTTTTCAATGACTTTAGGATTATTAATATCCTGCATCTGGCATACGGTAGATTGAATAATTTGAACTATTGCTCTGCCTTTTTCATCTTTCCCGCATTCTGTAATACTCGGCTCTTTATCTGATACGATTTCAGGGAACATACAGAATTTAATCGGGTATTTCTTTTTAAATCTGTCGTGAAAATTGGCAATACTTAAAACATATTTATCTTTTCTCGCATTGTTAAACAGAAATCTGGAGTCTTTTAATTTGTCAAAGAGTTCATTATACATTCTTGGCGACAGAGTAATTATTGAATATATCGGATGTGCATATAATTTGTCATTTTCTTTTTCAAGAGTTAAATAATCATCAGATACGTATTCAAAACCGTCTATCATAGAAAGCACGACAAGAGTGGATTTCCCTCTTTGCCCTCTGGCACAGAATAAAACTCCGTTATCATTAAGCCCGACGCATGCTCCGTGAACCATGTTTGTATTCGGCGCTTTTAAAATTCTATTCAAATGTTGTACAAAAAGATGCCCTTCTTTTATTATTTCCTCAGGATTTAAATCTTTGACTCCGTAATAATATGTTTTTGTATCTTCGTTTTGAGCAGAAAAAATTCCGTTCCACAAATTGTTTGAAATAATAGGATTAATTTTTGAGTAATTGTCATCAAAAACCCATAAATCCAATCCTTTAATTTTGTTTACCAGCATTTTAACCCTTAACTTGATATTTTTTGCAGGATTAAGTTTGTCTACAATTTTAGAGGGCAGCATTTCAATATTTTTTTCGTTCCATATTTTTAAAACGGCATCATATTTTTCTGCATTATCTCTTAAAACATAATTAAGCTGCTTTTCAACCAGATGGATAAAATCTTGCGAATAGCAAATAACCTTAACTGTCTTTACTCCTAAGTCAAGATATTTGACATATTCGACTTTGTAATTTTTATCTAAATAGTTGTCTAAATTGTCAAAAAATTGTTTTACTTCTTCTTTTGTGGGATTGTCAATTCTCACTTTTACTCTCCTATTTTAAATTTCTCATCAAGTTTTAGTATGATACGTGCCATTTTGGGATTTTTTCTGAATATAAATAATTTCAGAATGAAATATTTCGGTTTTAATCTTATGTAATCGCCAAAGTTTTTAAAGCTTTTGAAAATATCTTTGAATTTTAGAGCGTGGCTTTTTTGTTTCATATTCCACAAGAAAAATCGCTGATACATCAAAAGCGTACAGTAATCATTTACTTCTTTATCAAACAATGAATTTTCCTGAAATTTTTCAGGTAATAAATTCGGTACAATTTTATTTATAAATTTTGTTGCAAAGAATATTTGCATTTCTGTTTTTGTTTTTCTTGCATTGTTTATTACGATGTTCCAATCAAAGTCAGGTTTTGAATTTATCAGGTATTGGACATCAAATAATGTAAATAATACCCCGTTCCAACTGGTTTTATTGCGAAGATTTCTGGTCATATTAACAAGTGCGATGAACAGCATATCTTCATTGCAGGGAACATAAGTTTTTATCCCGAAAACATTTTCTACTCTTGCTCTGTTAAACAGATCTTCATTGATATTGCGTTCGCAGCCCGTGTTCATAAGAATGTATCTGTGGATATCCATGATGCCTTCTTCACTATCTTTCGGGTGTATATCTACGCTATGAATGTCCCATTCGCATCTGTAGCCAATTTCTTCTGCTATGTGTCCGGCTTTTTCATAGTCTTTCTCTTTTACAAGAATATCAATATCTCCCATAACTCTTGGAAATTCGTTGTGAATGCATTTCATTGCTCCGCCTTTTAAAATCATAAAATCTATGTTTTGCGATTTTAGCTTATGGCAAATTTTTGTAAAATGGGAAAATAATTTCATATTTTGAAATTTATAGTAATTTAATAACCCTTTTAGTCTGGGGGCGGTATAATCATTAAATTTTAATTCGGGACGTAATTTCATAAAATAGGCAAGCATTAAGGCTTTTGCGCTTCCTGCAACCTCAATATCCCATTTGCTCAAAAATTTATCTAATTTTTCTTGTGTCGGATCAGGCGAGAAAATAAAGTTTACAAGATTTTCATCATTTTTGCTCATCAATTCTCTTTTAAACCCGTCAATCAGCATGTCGGGAATGTTTTCAACAGAAAGTTGCCCGTGCTTTTCTTTTATTAATTTTAAAATATTGTAATTATCTTCTATCATTTGTCTTTTCTTTCATTTCTGTTTTACAAATCTTTAGCGGAATCAGTCCGAAAAGTAGGCATTTTTTAGTATGCAAGCTTTCTTTTACTTTAATAATCGGAATTCCTAAGAACTTTATTTCTTTTGTTACAGCCCAGAAATCCTTATCTCTTAATTTTGCATTTTTTGATTTTAAGAAATTCAAAACCTCAAGCCTTGCCTGATTTCTGTAATCAATTTTATTTTTAACAACATTTTGCCCTTTGGTTTTTACGGTTGAACAGCTATTTCTGAAATAGTAATAATAAACATTTGGAACCGTTACAATTCCGTTTGCGTAATAGACAGCTTTTGTTGTAAAGATTTTATCTTCGCAAATTACACCCTCCGGAAATAATATTTCATTTTCCCTCAATAAATCCGCACGGTAGATTTTGTTTGTCGGACAGCCGTCTTTCCAAAGATGGCAGGTGTCAACTTTATTCTGTAAATCCGTTAAATATTCTTCTTTTGTTATATTTAATCTTTTCTTTGTTTTACCATGCCCTGTTCTAATATTTGTCGCAAGCGCAATATCTGAGTCATATTTCTTTACGGCGTTATAAAGTTTTTCGAAGTAATCTTTATCTACCCAATCATCTGAATCAACAAATCCGATATATTCGCCTTCTGCAATTTTTATACCTGCATTTCTGGCGGCACCTTGCATTTTGTGCTCTTGATTTATAACTATTATTCTAGAATCTTTATCGGCATATTTTTGTAAAACAGCAAGCGAATTGTCTGTTGAACCGTCATTTACGCAGATAATTTCAATATCTTTAAGCGTTTGAGAAGTCAAAGAATCCAGACTTTTTTCTAAGTATTTATCGGTATTATATACGGGAATGATTACGGATAATTCAGGCATTACAGGCACACTCCTTGTATTCTGTTTTGAATTGTCTTTTGTTCTATATTTTTCATAAAAAATGTTGTTTTTCTCAATGCTCTTTCTCGCTTGCTATTATTCTACATATATTTCGTCCTTCTGTAGGGTTCAATATATATTGTGCATAATAATATGTATCTGAATATGCCCTTATGTATTTAAATGTTATCATGAACATATACAAAAATAATTAAATGTTGTATAAAATGTAATATTTTTAACATTTAATATATACAAATACGGGCTTAAAATTTGTAAGATGTGTGTATTTAATCAACAAAATTTTAAATATAATATTATACTATTGTATAATATTTAATAACATAATTTAAAAACAGTTAATTTATTTTATTAAATTCCGATGCAGATTTGTTCGATTTTGATATTCGGCGTTAGAGGTTGTTGCGGTTATAAACGTTTTTTTTAGTTGAAATAAGCCCTGATATCTTTTGTGGTATCAGGGCTTTTATAAAAGTATTTATATTAATTATTTACTCAAAGCCATAAAAGCCTTGTTTATGACAAATTATTATAATTAAATGATCAAATTATTTATAGGGAAGAACAGATGAAAAAAGTAATATCAAAAAATGCTTGGTGTCAGGTCTTGTGCTGCCTCTTGCCTGGACAGCACAAGCTGTTTCTGCTGATAAAACTGTCAATATACAGCAGCAACAGGTTAAAAGTACAATGACTGATTATGAGGCTTTAACTCAACTTGTATTATGGGAACGTTTATCAAAGGTTCCCAAGCTTCAACAAGAACCGACAAATTGTTACCGGGAAGATGCAACCGTTACCACAAGTTGGACTTCGGGATCTGCTGCGGATTACTTAAAAACGGGTGCGGCGCAGAAAAATCGTGCAGAATCTTCTTCTAATGAAGTTATTCTAAATCGAGGTTTACCGTCTGTTGTTCATCAGGCAGGGGACAGAGCTTATGTTGAATTGCCGACAGATGGCATTCATTGGATAAAAGTTAACGGCGAAGATGCCATTTGGACTTCATACATGCGCTTAATTTACCGTTGTGAAAAGTGTAACGGGGTTTGGGAAATAACTGATCTGACTTCAATTTTTGAATCTGATAAACTTGAACCTGTCGTTGCGGGTACGAATTTACACATTAATCCTAAAGATCTTAAAGGCTTGCGCCCATCATACCGTTGGCTTGCGTATGTTCGCAAACAGGCAGGCGGGGAAGTATCAAATGACATGCTCGGGACCGACCGTCCCGAAGATGTAGAAAAAATCTATAAACAAGATGAAGAATGGATTCACGCAGAGCAATAAAAGCAGGTCAGGTTTTAGCCAGACAATTAGAACTGCCGGGTTCACTTCATGCTAACGTACCCTATATTTCTTTCACATCGGCTCATAAGTCCTGCAGACAGCACGACATTATCGTCGATAGCTCAAGCCTCTGCTCGGGCGTCGCCGAACTTGAAAAAAGAGCTCTCATCTCTGTCTTTCTATACTAGAAAAGAGCCTTTAGCGGCTCTTAAAAAAATGGAGCGGAAGACGAGATTCGAACTCGCGACAGCCTGCTTGGAAGGCAGGTACTCTACCACTGAGCTACTTCCGCAAACCTATTTAATTTTCATAAATTGATAATAATACAAAAGTTTTTTTTAAGCAATATTTTATATGAAATTTTCCCTTAAAATTTTGCACATTTTTAATCCCAAATTCCCGACATCTGCCAAATGTGTAGATTTCGTAATATATTGCATGTTTTCTATCTGTTGGTATAATTATTATGTTTAGTTAAGAAAGGAGATTTGTTATGAACAAAGAAGAATTAGTTGCTGAAATCTCTAAATCAGCAAAAGTTTCTAAAAAAGATGCTGCTAACGTTTTAGCTGCTACTATTGAAACTATTGAAAAAACAGTTAAAAAAGGCGGTAAAGTTACTTTAGTCGGTTTCGGTACTTTCGAAGCTCGCAAAAGAGCTGCAAGAACAGGCAGAAACCCTCAAACAGGTAAAGAAATCAAAATCGCTGCTAAAACTGTTCCAGCATTTTCAGCAGGTAAAAAATTCAAAGAATTAGTAAAATAGTTTTTTGATACTATAAAAAAGACTCAAGGTTTAATCGCCTTGAGTCTTTTTTATTAATATTTTTTTCCCTTTATTATTGAAGTCTTTTTCTTTCTGCTTTACGTTTTTGTCTGTACCCGTACAGAGCATAAATTAACAACCCTAAAAGCATCCAGATGATGAAATAGCTTGAAGATGTTTTTAGTGTCTTTAGCGAGAAGAATATCAATACAAGGCATATTAAAATCCCTGCAATAGGCAACCACGGGCAAAAAGGAACTTTAAACGGTCTTTCTTTGTCGGGTGCTGTTTTTCTCAAAATCAAAACGCACAGGCAAATGATTACAAAAGATGTAAATGTTCCGTAATTGCAAAGGTCTGCCGATATTTTCAAATCCATAAACAAGCCGCAAATGATAACAACAATACCCGAAATCCATGTCATTACATAAGGTGTTCTGAACTTGCGGTGAATCATTCTCCAAGAGCGAGGTAAAAATCTGTCACGGCTTATTGCATATAAAATTCTTGTTGTTCCCAACTGGTAAACAAGAAGAACCGTTGTGAGAGCACATAAAGCCCCGACTGATATCATTCCCGCAAAGATATTTGAAATTCTTCCTACATGAAGATAGCTTATTGCATGCGGTAGAGGTGCCGTTATATTAATTTTATCAATCGGTACAATCCCTGTTAATACAAGCGCTACGCAAATATATAGAATCGTGCAAAAACCCAAAGTCCCGAGAATGGCAATCGGTAAATCTCTTTGAGGTTTTTCGGTTTCTTCTGCTGCGGTTGATATCGCATCAACTCCGACATAAGCAAAAAATATCGTAAATGTTCCCATCAAAATGCCTGCAATCGGGTGTACGGCAGGTAAAAACGGAGTCCAATTTTCGGGTTTAACATAAAAAGCCCCAAAAACAATGAATGACAATATGATAAACATATTTACCCCAACCATTATGCTTGCGGCTCTTGTCGATTCTTTTACTCCTCTTATAAGTAAAAGTGTAAGAATTAAAACGATTATTGCTGCGGGCATATTGATTGCGATAGGAATTTTGTCAAACAAATACGGAATTTTGTCATGAATGTTCCAACCGTATTTTTCGCACATTGAATATATTGTGCGGTAATCATATTTGAGCCACAGCGGAATATTTAATATAAAAGCAGGCAAATGTGCCTTAAAGCCTTTCATAAACTGCATAAAATATCCTGACCATGCGCTTGCAACCGTGATATTTCCGATAGCGTATTCAAGCATCAAAATCCATCCGACCATCCATGCCATAAATTCACCCATTGTAGCATAGGTGTATGCATAAGCACTTCCCGCAACGGGTATCATTGATGCGATTTCCGAATAGCAAAGCGCAGGAACAACGCATGCTAATGCTGCCAGAATAATTGAAATAATAATTGCATGACCTGCCCCCGGAGTTTCTGCGTTCCCCGTAATTGCAGCGCCGATTATTGCAAAAATTCCCGTTCCGACAACTGCGCCTATTCCTATAACTATTAAGTCAAAAACATTCAACGTCTTTTTTAATTCAGACTTTTTACCCGTCTGAATTAATTCATCAATACTTCTTTTTTTGAATATATTTCGACTGATTTCTTGAGAATTCATTTGATTTATTTACTTTCGTTTTCTTCTTTTAAAAATCCCTGAACTATTTCTTTATGAATTTTATTTTCGTTATCTCTGTTTCTTACAAAGCCGTAGAACAGATATATTATTGCGCCCAAACCGAGCCATACGGGATATAATAAAGCCGAGCTTGAAGATTGCATTGATTTATATACCATTAAACCTCCGCAAGTTAATATTCCGAGTAACGGTACCCACGGAGAAAACGGAACTTTGAACGGTCTTTCTCTATCAGGATCGGTATGTCTTAAAATCAATACCGCAGCACAAACAATAATGAATGATGTGAATACCCCGTAATTGCATAATTCTGTCGCAATATCAAGATTTAATGTCAAAATACCGATTATTGCAATAAGTCCCACAGTCCATGTTAAAAGAGCGGGAGTATGGTACTTCGGGTGCAATTTCTGAAATCTTTTAGATACAAAATGATCTCTGCTCATTGAATATAAAATTCTTGTAACAGCCATTTCCATTACAAGCAGAACGGAAGTTAAACCAGCTAAAGAACCGATTGAAATCAATCCTGCAACCCAGTTTTGGTGAACAGCATTCATACAAAATACCAAAGGAGCTTTCACAAATCCTGCGGGAACCGCACCTGAAGTATCCTGCATACCTGTTAAAACAAGTGCAACAAGAATATATACAAGTGTTGTTATGAGTAAAGACCCTATAATACCTATGGGTAAATCTCTTTGCGGATTTTTGCATTCTTCTGCGGATGTTGCTAATGCGTCAAATCCGATATATGCAAAGAATATCAAAAATGCGCCCGCAATTATTCCTTCAAATCCGTGCGGTGCAAATGGTGTCCAATTAGACGGTTGAACATAGAATGCCCCGACAAGTACGAACAACGCAATAACCGCAAGTTTTACAAAAACCATTATTCCCGTCATCTTTGCCGATTCTTTTGTTCCTTTTACAAGAACCATTGTCATTAAAATAACGATTATAATAGCGGGAAGATTTATGCAAATCGGAACTCCGAATATTTTCGGTATAAATACATCGGGATTTGCTGCTACAATTTTTCCTGCCGAAAATACATCATTTGTAAGCCATACGGGAGGATGTGCAAGCCATTGAGGCAGCACTTTGTCAAATCCTGCCATAAATTGGACAAAATAATTTGACCATGCGCAAGATACTGCGATAAATCCGATGCCGTAGCCTAAAATTGAAACCCATCCGACCATCCATGCCATAAATTCGCCTAAAGTTGCGTAGGTATAGTTATAAGCTCCGCCCGAAACGGGTATCATAGCCGCAAATTCGGAATAGCAAAGCGCTGAAAAAATACATGCAATAACCGCAATTATCATTGATACGACAAGTGCGGGCCCGGCTCCGACTGATGAACCGTCAACACTCCCCGCTGCCGCAATCCCGACAATTGCAAATATCCCCGAACCGATAATTACGCCGACTCCGAGAATAATTAAATCCCAAACGCCGAGAGTTTTTTCTAATCCGCATGCTTTTGCTTCCGCAATCATTTCGTCAGGTGATTTGATTTTTGTAATATTTTTCAAAAAATTGCGGGTAAATGTTGCTCTGTTAAATTTTTCAGCCATCTTTCTCCTTTTACTTGTCAGGCTGAAGCCTGACCTACTTTTTTTTATGTCGGGAAGCAATCCCGACCTACATTTTATTTGTCAGGCTATTGCCTGACCTGCATTCTTTTTATTATCCCTCTCCCAGAGGTAGAGGGATGAATTTCAGCTTGAGCCAAAATGGCGAAAGTCAGAAATTCGGGTGAGGGTTTAATCCTCATTTATTTTTATCTGTCAGGCTAGAGCCTGAGTTTGTTGATTGTCCGCATGGCAATGCCGACCTGCTGATCTCAACAAAAGCTCATAGTATCCTAGTGCCTTAGTGCCATAGTATCTTTATTACAAAGCGGGAATCCCATTTTTTCTCTTTGTTCTACATAGAGTTTTGCGACTCCTGATGCCATTGTTCTTACTCTGCCTATAAAGTTGTTTCTTTCGTCCTTACTTATAACCCCTCTTGCATCAAGCAGGTTGAAAGTATGTGAACATTTCAAAACATAATCATAAGCGGGAAGAACAAGTTTATGCTCTAAACAATTTTCAACTTCCTTTTGATAAATATCAAAACATTTGAATAAATCATCAGAATTTGAAACTTCAAAATTGTAAACCGATTGTTCGACTTCGTTTTGGTGATAAATTTCGCCGTAGGTCAATTTATCATTCCACATAATGTCAAATACGGATTCTTTATTTTGAAGATACATTGCAATTCTTTCCAAACCATAGGTTAATTCAAGTGCGACGGGTTTGATTTCCAAACCGCCGACCTGTTGGAAATATGTGAACTGGGTTACTTCCATACCGTCAAGCCACACTTCCCAGCCTACACCTGCAGCGCCTAATGTCGGAGACTCCCAGTTATCTTCAACAAAACGAACATCGTGTTCGTTCAAATCAATTCCCATAGCTTCAAGACTTTTTAAATAAAGTTCTTGAGAATTATCCGGAGAGGGTTTTAATATAACCTGAAATTGGAAATAATGTCCCAATCTGTTCGGGTTTTCTCCGTATCTTGCATCTGTCGGACGACGGCAGGGTTCAATCATTGCCGTTGACCACGGTTCAGGTCCAAGAACCCTCAAAAAAGTAGCAGGGTTCATTGTAGATGCACCTTTTTCTATGTCATAGGGCTGTGAAATTATACATCCGTAATCAGCCCAGAATTTTTGTAAATTAAAAACCAAATTTTGAAAATTTAATGCCATAACCTATTCCATTTTAATCTCTTATATACTCGTTTCATCATACTATTACTAACATAGTACAATTGCAAATAAATACTAAAAAATGTTAAGGTGAAAAGGATGTTTTTCCATAATTGCGGGGAATATGATATAGTGTAAAAAAAGGATAGTAATGGTTGATAAGATTATAATATTTTCGGGCAAACAGTATTCGGGTAAAGATACGGCAGCAACTTATATGCTAAAGTTCTTACCTGATTTCAGGCGTTGCGCAATCGGTGATATTATAAAATTAACTTACGGCAGGGAAAACGGTCTTACTTACGACCAAATTGAAGCAAATAAGCCTTTGTATCGTGCGGGGCTAATTGAACTCGGTAATAAAGGCAGAGCAATTTATGCCGATTACTGGTTGAAAAAAATCTTGAAACAGGACGGAAATCTTATGATAACAGATGTAAGAGTTCCTCATGAATATGAAATATTTAAAAATGCGGGAGCGATTACTATTAGAGTAAATGCCTCTCGAAATACAAGAATGCAAAGAGGCAAACTTGTCGGCGAAAGTGATATAACGGAAACAGGATTAGATAATATAAAAAATTGGGATTACGTTGTTGATAATGATGGAGATTATGAATCCCTGACTACGCAACTTGATAAAATAATAGAAGATATTAAAAGAAAACTTCATATATCATAATGAAAAATGTAAAAGTGCTGAAAAAATAAATGTGTAATAATGCGAAATGCACAATAAAAAATTCTAATTTTGTCTTTGCGAGAAATTCAAAGGATTGAATTTCTCGCAATCCGGCTTGTAATATCAACCATAATGCAAGATAAACAATATTATATTTACATACTGTTTAACAAAAAGAATGGCACTCTCTATGTTGGTGTAACATCAAACCTTGTAAAAAGAGTTTGGACGCATAAAAATAAAGTCGCTGAAGGGTTTACTTCAAAATATGGAGTTGATAAATTAGGCTATTTTGAAGTTTGTAATAATATAATGTCTGCAATTACAAGAGAAAAGCAGTTGAAAGCAGGTAACAGAAAAACAAAAATTGAATTAATAGAAAATAATAATCCTGATTGGAACGATTTGTATTATGAAATATAACACTTATTATATCATTATTTTATGCATTATTCAATATTTTTATGTTTCGGATATTTACAATTCCCCCCACGACAAGGAATTATGATATAGTGTAAAGATAAGAATAGCGATATAAGGAATAAAAGTAATGAGTGAATTTCCATTTGAGTTAGACGATTTTCAAAAAGATGCATGCAGGGTCATTGATGAGGGGCAAAGTGTTGTTGTTTGTGCTCCGACGGGTGCGGGTAAAACCGTAATTGCGCAGCACGCAATAAATAATGCTTTGCGTGAGGGGGTGCGAATTTTCTATACTACCCCTTTAAAAGCTTTGTCAAACCAGAAATTCTATGATTTTAGCGAGCAGTACGGAAATGACAAAGTCGGTTTGTTAACGGGCGACACCTCCATAAATCGTGATGCTCAAATCGTAATTATGACAACCGAAGTCTTTCGTAATATGCTTTATGGCACAAATTTCGGTGCTGTTGCTGACAATTTGAAAAATGTTCGCTATGTCGTATTAGATGAAGTTCACTATATGAATGACGAACAAAGAGGAACGGTTTGGGAAGAAAGTATAATCTACTGCCCTACAAATATTCAATTTATTGCTCTGTCTGCTACCGTTGCAAACGGTCAGGAACTTACGGATTGGATAAATACAGTCCACTCAAAAACAACTTTGATTAATACGGATTTTCGTCCTGTTCCTTTGAAGTTTTATTATTTCGATTCTTCGCAGCCGCTAAAGCTTTTACCGCTATTAACGCCGTCAGGACAGTTAAACAATAAAATTCGTCCCGAAAAACCTATGTGGGTCAGAGGAGGAAGAAAAAGAAATAAAAAATCTTATGTTAAGCAAATAATTTCAAATCTCAGCCATAATGATATGTTGCCTGCGATTTATTTTACGTTTTCTCGTAAAAAATGTGATGAGCAAATGGAAAAATGCTCGGGGCTTGAATTAAATACAAAAGAGGAACGTAAAAAAATACGTCAGTTTATTGATGAATTTATAGCGGAAAATCCTCACCTTTACGGAAACAAAAATATAGATTATTTAATTCAAGGGGTTGCCTCTCATCATGCGGGGCTGTTACCTGCGTGGAAAAGTTTGGTTGAAAAGCTTTTTCAACAGGGGCTTATTAAAGTTGTATTTGCGACAGAAACTCTTGCTGCGGGTATAAATATGCCTGCAAGAACTGCCGTAATAAGTGCTGTAAGTAAAAAGACCGACTCGGGGCACAGAATGCTTACGGCTAACGAATTTTTGCAAATGTCAGGCAGAGCGGGAAGAAGGGGAATGGACGAAGTCGGATATGTCGTAGTCGTCGGAACTTCATTCCAAAGTCCCGACGAAGTCGCACAACTCGTATTAAGCAAGCCGAATCCGCTTGAAAGTAAATTCTCTCCGAGTTATTCAATGGTATTAAACCTGCTTCAAAGATTTGACCTTGAAGAATCAAAAGAACTTATTTTAAAAAGTTTCGGATATTATTCATCTGATTACAGATTAAAGCCTATTTTAGATCAAATTAAACAATATGAGGGAGAAATCAAAGAACGTGAATTTATTTGTCCGTCAAAATTCAGCGATGAAAAGATGAGAGAATATGACAAATTGAGATTTCGTTATGTTCAGGACAGACAAACTTATAAAAAGATTTTACGTCAGGAAAAATCAAAACACAGACCGCTTTCGCCAGAAGTAATCGAGTTTGGCGAACGCAATAAAAACGATTTGCATAAAATGAAAAGTTATCCTTGCGATACGTGTAAATCATATAAAAAACATTCTAAAAATATTGAAGTAACCGCAAGACTTGAAAACAAAATCAAGAATCTGAAAAAAGAGATAGAAAAGCAAAAAGATATTTATTGGAACAAATTCTTATCACATAAGGCCGTACTGGAAGATTACGGTTATATCGTGAATAATTATCCGACAGATAAGGGCAAAACAATTTCTCAAATTCGTGCAGAAAACGAATTGTATCTGGCAGAAATTATATTCTCGGGTGTACTTGATGCATTAACGCCTTCTCAACTTGCAGGGGTAGTTTGTGCCGTTACAACAGAAGATTTGAGAATGGAAATCCCTTATGTACCGTTCTCAGAGCCCGTAAGAAAAACTTTAAACAAAATCAGAAATATTAAACGTAAGCTGGAAAAAGTCCAATCTAACCTTGATATTGAAGATCCCGCATATATAAATCCTTATTTCAGTTCAATGATAGAACTTTGGGTAGAGGGTGCCGAGTGGGATACCATAACGGGCTCTTTGCAAGATACGGGCGAAGGCGATATAGTACGAGCATTCAAGCGTACTGTAGATGTTTTAAGACAGTTTACCGTCATTGATAATGTCCCGGAAACTCTTGTATTTACCGCAAAAGAAGCGATAGATAACATTATGAGAGAGCCCGTAAATATTGATTAATTTTTGATTTCTTCTTTAACGTATTGCGGGTTAACTGCAAGCCATTTGAATGCTTGAGGTGTTTCAATATCGGGGATATCTATGACAAATGTTCCGCCGTAACGACCTCTTGAAAATACAAGATACCCTTCCTGTGCAAGATTGTGAAAAGCTTTTCTTATGGTGTTAGGGCTAAGATCAAGCTGTTTTGACAATTCTTTGATGGAGGGAAGTTTTTCACCGATATCATAATCGTTAGCAATCATTTTTTTGATAGTGTTTTGAGTCTTTTCATAGTGATAAAAAGCCGTATCCTTTGCGGGTGCGAAAATTGACATTTCGGGTTTTGCAGGCATGGAGTTATCTTCGGGCATTTTTATTACGGTTGTTCCGTATCTTCCTCTCCTTGGCAGAAGCAAGCCTTTATCAATAAGGATTTTCAAGGCATCATGCACTGTTTTTGAACTTGTTTTTAATTCTTTTGCAAGAACCGAGTGTGCGGGAAGTTTTTGCCCGATTTTCATATTGTCCGTAATATATTTTTCTATGTCTTTTGCAACCATTTCAACCAAGGTTACGGATTTTTCATCGTTAGATGAATCCGTTTCAAAATCAAGAGTTTTTAAAATCCATCCGTATTCGTTTGAATTTTTGTATTTGTGCTCTAATATTCCTAGCCCTACAAGGTAATCAAGCGCAAGTCTTGTCGTATTTGTCGTGTAGCCGATTATTGCCGCAACGGCCCTTGTTGAGGTCAAGCTCATTCCGGGTTTAAATCCGCTTGATTTTATATATTTCTTTATGATGTCAGATGCTAAATCTCTTTTTGATTTGAGCTTTCTTAAAGATGCTGCGGGTTTTGTATAATCTCTGACAATTGTTCCGATGCATTGTTTTGATTCGACATATCCTAAATCTTCAATATATCTGAACGCATTTTGCATAGTTCCTATACTTACGCCAAGCAGGTATGCAAAACTTGCTTTTGAGGGCAACAGGTTGTTAACTTTGATTTTGCCTTGCTTTAATCCGCATTCAATATATGCTACAAGCCATTTTGCGATTGCGGTTGCTTTTGATTCTCTGATATTTTTTAAATCGGGAAGATTTATATCAACATCTGATATTGAAAATGTTTCAAAGTTTGATTTCTTCGGAATTATATAATTGTCATTCATGCTTTCTTACCTTTTGTTAATTTTAATGATACACTATGTGTAAAAAAACATCAAGATATTTTTTGCGTAAAATTTAATTATTATTTACAAAGTAGAATTGTACCTTGATCGAAATTTTATATTATATTATACTGTTACTATGCATAAACAAAAAGTTATAGCTTTAGTTGATTGTGATTCGTTTTTTGTATCGTGTGAGCAGAAAAGGCACCCCGAGTTAAAAAATAAAGCGGTATGCGTTCTGTCTAATAAAGACGGTTGTGTTGTTTCCCGTTCTAAAGAGGCAAAGCTTGCGGGGGCACGAATGGGCGAACCTTATTTTATGTGCAAAAAAGAACATTTAAAAGCAGTTTATCCGATTGCCGATCACACTTATTATGCGCAGGTTTCTAATATGGTTATGTCGGTTTTGAAAAATTCCAGCCCTTATGTCCAGATATATTCTATAGATGAGGCGTTTGTGGATTTGACGGGACTTGAAAAATATTATAAACGTAATTACTACGAACTGGCGCAGTATTTGCGCCAAATTGTGCTTGATGAAGTTGATATCCCTGTTTCAATCGGTGTTTCAACTTCAAAAACTCTGGCAAAATTAGCTTCGGATAAAGCAAAAAATGTAGAAAGTCATGTTTATCAAATAAAAGAGCAGGATTTAAAAGAAGAATTAAAAAATACCCGAATTGAAGAAATATGGGGAATGGGCAGAAAATTAACGACAAAAATGAAGAAGAACGGTATATTTACGGCACTTGAACTTGTCGAAAAGTCCGATGAATGGCTTGATAAACAGATAGGTATAAACGGTATTGAAATGCGCCATGAGTTGCTCGGTGAAATGACTTCCCCCGTATCTAATGAGATGTCAACCCCTAAATCAATTCAAAATACAAGGGCGTTCGGAATTTTTACATCTGATTTTAATTTTATTAAAAACGAATTGAATATGCACATTCACGCATCCTGTGCAAAATTAAGACGCTACGACACCAAATGTTTGCAGGTCGGTGTAATATTAAGAACTAAAGATTTTAGAGTCTTTTATACAAAGAAAGATTTATCTTCTCCGTCTGATTTTGAACTTGAAATTTCCAAAACGGCAATAAATCAGCTTAAAGAAATATACAATCCGAATATTTTATACAGGGCTGTCGGGGTAGTTTTGTCAAAAATCGGCGAACAGGGAACAGAGCAGCTTTCACTCTATATTGATAATGAAAAAGAAGAAAAGAAGAAAAAACTTGCTGGATGTTTAGACAGGTTAGAGCGAAAGTTTAACAAAAATATCGTAAAAACGGGATTTTTTAAATAATAAGGTTAAATTGCAATCGAAATGAAAGGAGAAAACATTATGGCTAATTTAAAAGGAACAAAAACAGAGCAAAATTTGCTTGCGGCATTTGCAGGAGAATCTCAGGCAAGAAACAAATATACATATTTTGCATCAAAAGCTAAAAAAGACGGATATGTACAGATAGGAAAAATATTTGAGGAAACTGCAAACAATGAAAAAGAGCATGCAAAAATCTGGTTCAAACTTTTAAACGGTATAGGTTCAACTGAAGATAACCTTGAAGCTGCATCCGGCGGTGAAAATTACGAATGGACTCACATGTACCCCGAATTTGCAAAAACCGCAAGAGAAGAAGGGTTTGAAGATATTGCATTTTTGTTTGAAAAAGTGGCTGATATTGAAAAAGAACACGAGGACAGATATCGCAAACTTATTCGAAATCTCAAAGATGGATTGGTATTTTCATCAGACGGCGACACGGTTTGGGAATGCTCAAATTGCGGGCATATTGTAATAGGCAGAAAAGCTCCCGAAGTTTGCCCTGTTTGCAAACATCCTCAAAGCTATTTTGAAAGAAGAAAAAATAATTATTAGTATTCGTGCAAATTTTTAAATATACCTCTCTCAGAATTTAATCAGCATTCAGAGGGGTATATTTTTTTTGAAAATCTTATTAGGCAAATTCTTATATTTGTTTTAAAATTTAGTCATAGAGTTAAATAAATATTTAAATAAGGGGAAAATCATGGGTAAAAGAATAGGAATAGATGTCGGCGGAACGAATGTAAAAATTGCGCTTGTAGATGAAAAAGGTAAAATTATTTATTCAAACAGCGTACCGACTTATGCAAAAATGGGTTATGAATATACGGTAAATAATATCAAACAATCAATAAGAGATTTGATGAAAGAAACAAGAACCGATGAAAAAACAATTGAGGCAATCGGATTTGATTTCCCCGGACAGGTTGATTATAAAAAAGGCATTGTAAAACTTGCCCCCAATATCCCGGGGTGGGTAAATGTTCCCATCGCAAAAATGATTGAAGATGAATTTGGTATTCATACAAGAATTGATAATGATGTAAGATGTGCTACACTGGGTGAATTAAATTTCGGTGCAGGTAAAGGATGTGAGAATTTTGTATGTATTACAATCGGAACCGGTATCGGTTCGGGGCTTGTAATAAACGGAAAGCTTGTAAGAGGAGCATCAAACGCAGCAGGTGAAATCGGTCATATTAAATTGAAAGCAAAAGACGGTGCAATTTGCGGATGCGGCGATACAGGTTGTCTTGAAGCTTACGCATCAGGTCCCGCAATCGTTGCAATGGCGCAAGATTATATAAAAGGCGGGAAATCAACAAAATTCAGAGAGCTTGCAGGGGTTGACGGTGAAATTACTCCCTACCTTGTTGCAAAAGCAGCAGAGGCAAATGACCCCGTTGCAAAAAGAATTTTTGAAATAATCGGTGAATATATAGGAATCGGTTTAACAAGTGTTGTAAATCTCTTAAACCCTGAAAAAATCATTGTAGGCGGCGGAGTTGCAGAATGCGGCGAACTTATTCTGGACCCGATAAGAAGAACAATTAAAAACCGTGCAATGGTCATTGCAGGGGAAGCGGTTGAAGTTGTTCCCGCTCTATTAGGCAACAGCGCAGGCGTAATCGGTGCCAGCATGTTAATTGATGAATGAAATTCAAATATAAAGCATAAAAAAGACCTTAAATATTTTAAGGTCTTTTTTATTTTGTCTTTTTGTTTTTATCTTAAATTGCAGATTTAACATCTGTTTCGACTTTTGCAAGGATTTCTTCAAGTTTTGAAGCATCTTTTACTCCGCCTTGAGCAAAGTTCGGACGTCCTCCGCCGTTTGCACCCGTTGCACGAGCGATTTCTCCGACGATTTTCCCCGCATTTATGCCTTTTTTAACAAAGCTGTCAGAAACTTTAGCCGCAACCGTTCTGTCGCCGGCAAGAATTACTACATATTCTTTACCAAGTCTGTGTGATAAAAATTCTATACCGATTTTTAAACCGACAGGGGTCAATTCTTTGACTCTTGAGATAAAGAGTTTGCCGCCGTCAAGATCTTGCGCTCTTTCAACAAACGGAGCAAATCTTGCTCTTGTATTTTCTTCCTGCAATTTTTCGATTTCTTTGCGGTCGTGTTTATTTTCTTCTTCAATCTTATCAATACGATCAAGAATTTCATCGTAATGAGCTTTGAATTTTGAAGATAATTCATCTGTTACTTCAACTTTTGCATTTACGTATTTAATTGCGGCTTTTGAAGCAACGAGTTCAATTCTTCTTGTACCCGCAGCAATTGCGCTTTCAGAAACAATTTTAACCAATCTTAAATCGATTAAGTTTCTTGCGTGAGTACCTGCGCAAAATTCTTTTGATATGCAATCATCACCTTTAATGATTGAAACAATCCGAACTTTATCGCCGTATTTTTCGCCAAACAACGCCGTTGCGCCTGTCAGTTTGGCTTGTTCAATATCCATCACTTGAGTTTGGACTTTGTATCCTTCGCCTATCCATTTGTTCATAAGGTCTTCGGTCTTTTTAATTTCTTCAGGTGTCATTGCTCTTGAGAAAGTAAAGTCAAATCTCATTCTTTCTTCATCGACATAAGAACCTGCCTGTTTTACTTCAGAACCCAAAACCTTGACTAAAGCTGCCTGCAACAGGTGAGCTGATGTGTGGTGAACTCTGATTTCTTCTCTTTTGGGGACGTCAATAGCGGCTTTTACTCTGTCGCCTATTGTAACTTCGCCCTCTAAAATTTGGCATCTGTGAGCATAAAGTTCATTAACTTTGAATGTCGTCAAAACTTCTGCTTTGAAGTGATCATTTTCTAAAATCCCGCTATCACCTATCTGTCCGCCACATTCGGCATAAAATGGCGTTTTATCAAGGATTATATCCACATATCCTTCTCCCTCGCCGTCTACGGCTGCAAGAATTTTAGCATCATCACATTCGTTTTCTTCATATCCGAGGAATTTGGTTGAACCGACTTCTTTTTCGATTTTGGCATATTTCATTCCGCCCGTAACCGAAATTTTAGCGGCTGCAGCTTTTGCTCTGTCTTTTTGTTCCTGCATCGCAGCTTTGTAGCCTTCTTCGTCAACTTTTAAGCCGTGTTCTGATGCAATTTCTCTTGTTAATTCCAAAGGAAATCCGAATGTATCATAAAGCGTGAATGCGCTGACTCCGTCGATATCTTTTTTGTTATCGATAAATTCATCAAGTAATTTGTAGCCTCTATCAAGTGTTTTATCAAATCTTTCTTCTTCGGCTTTAATTGTTTTGATGATTTTTTCTTTATTTTGAACAAGTTCGGGGTATGCTTCGCCGTAATTGTCAACTATAACGTCAACCAATTTGTATAAGAACGGCAGTTCCATACCTAAGATTTTGCCATGTCTTAAAGCACGTCTTAAAATCATTCTCAATACGTAACTTCGTCCTTCGTTTCCGGGGATTACACCGTCAGAAATCAAGAAGGTAACGCATCTTGCGTGGTCTGTGATAATTCTTAAAGATACATCAGTTTTTTCTGATTTTTTATAAGGCACTCCGCACATTTCGGATACTTTGTCCATAATGGGCTTTAATAAATCCGTTTCAAATGTGGATGCAACCCCTTGGCAAACCATTGCTATACGTTCTAACCCCATACCCGTATCAACGTTTTTCTTGCCTAAAGGAGATTGGTTGCCTTCTTCATCTTGATAAAGTTCCGTAAATACAAGGTTCCAGATTTCTACCCATCTGTCGCATTCGCAGGTATCAATTCCGCAATCGGGTCTGCCGCAAGAGTATTCTTTACCTAAGTCATAATGAATTTCGGAACACGGTCCGCAAGATCCTGAAGCTCCGGGAGGTCCCCAGAAGTTGTCTTTTTTGCCTTTTCTTTTAATTCTTTCTGCAGGGACTCCGACGCTGCGCCATAAATCGTATGCTTCGTCATCCGTTTCAAAAACGGTTATCCATAATCTGTCTTTATCAAGTTTCAAAACTTCCGTTACAAATTCCCATGCCCAAGGGATAACTTCTTTTTTGTAGTAGTCGCCAAAAGAGAAGTTCCCTAGCATTTCGAAAAACGTATGGTGGCGGGGAGTTCTGCCGACATTTTCAATATCTGAATCTTTTCCGCCTGCTCTTGCGCATTTCTGACACGAAGTTGCTCTCGGAGGATTATAAGGACAATCCTGAATTCCTAAAAATATCGGTAAAAACTGTAACATTCCGGCTGTTGTTAATAAAACCGTCGGATTGTCAGGCACAAGACTTGAACTTTTTACTATGGTGTGCTGATATTTATCGTGAAAGTAATCTAAATATAATTTTCTTATTTCATTTCCGCTTAACATTTTTTCTATCCTTTTTCTCTACTAATGCTGTCAATATAATACCCCAAACATAAAATTTCATCATGCGTATATTAATAAAAAATAAGGTACAAATTGATGTACCTTATTTTTTTTTGAAATATTTTGCTATTTAATTTCTGACTAGATGATTTCGCTAAATACTTTCATATCTTTGTATTTTTGGTCAATAGCGCCTGATTTTTTGTCATGATCTCTCAATGCATGGATTGCCGCACCTGCTAACAATACTGCTCCGCCTACGATTAAGCCTGCTTTACCTCTTTTATAATATGAAGATTTAGCAATATTGTTACCTGCATCTGCAGTTAATAATAATGTTTTTATTGTACGATTTCTGAGTTTAGGATTCTTGGTTATATAGTCGACTAATTTATTGCCCCATTTCCCTGCGATTTCAAAAGTTTTTTTACCTAATTTTGTTGCTTTAATTTTTTTTGCAACAATCGGAGCTTTATTTGCAATATATTTTACGACTTTAGTTATGTGCTCGCCTGTTTTTTGAGCAATTCTTACGGTCGATCTTTTGTTTGCTTTTACCGCTTTTGAAACAACATAAGGAGTTGCTCCGATTAAACCTAAAGTTGCTGCTGTTCCCATATTATTTGCGAAATGTTCGCCTTTTCTTGTTTTTGCATTTGCTGCCGTGTAACTTGCTGCACCTACTGCTCCGCCGCCAATTGCTGCTGCGCCTAATCTTGTGATACCAACCATAAAAACCTACCTTCCATTAAAATTTTTTCTACCTACTCATATATAAAGTTTTTTCGCTCTTTTGAATTGCTAAAAATTTAATAGTAATTTCGAAAACTATTACTATGATCCGTTTTTATTGGTTTACAATTCTTCACAATTTGAAAATTTTTTATAATTTAGGCTTTATATCAGACATTAAAACTATTTACTTAGATTTTCGAAAAATATATAATAAATATACGATGTCGATTTTGCAAATAGAAAATTTAAATCTCGGATTTAATACCGAAAACGGTTTCAGGCAGGCTTTGTTTGATGTTTCTTTGGCACTTGAAGAAGGCGAAACTCATGCTCTCGTCGGAGAATCGGGTTGCGGCAAATCCATGACGGCGTTGAGTATTTTAAACCTTATTCCCAAAAGTGCTTCAATTACATCGGGCAAAATTCTTTTTGATGGTGAAAATCTTTTATCAAAACCGCAAAAAGAAATGGAAAAAATAAGAGGTGCTCAGATTGCTTTAATTCCGCAGGATCCCATGACATCTTTAAATCCTTTGTATACAGTTGGCGACCAACTTTTAGAAGTAATAAAATTGCACAGGCATCTTAACGGTAAAGAGGCTTTGCAAGAAGCAATAAAAGCCTTTGATGCCGTACAAATTCCCGATGCTAAATCAAGATTAAACAATTATCCGCATGAATTATCGGGCGGAATGAAACAGCGTGCAATTATTGCCATGGCTTTAGCATGCAACGCTAAAATCCTCATAGCTGATGAACCTACAACCGCACTTGATGTTACAATTCAGGCGCAAATTATGAAACTGTTAAATGACATTCGCATAAATAATAAAACTTCCATATTATTAATAACTCATGATTTGGCGCTTGTGAGTGAAAACTCTCAGCAGGTTTCTGTGATGTATGCGGGAAGAATAGTAGAAAGTGCGCCGTCAGGAGAATTTTTCAATCATCCTAATCACCCGTATTCAAAAGCTTTGTTAAATTCTATTCCGAGCTTAAAAAATCAAACACTTGAATCCATAAAAGGACAGCCACCGACACTGTCTCAAAATATCAGCGGATGTCGTTTCCACCCCAGATGCAATTATTGCTTTGATAAGTGCTCAATGTCAGTTCCCGAACTTGTTGAAATAAATCAAAATCATTTCTGCGCTTGTTTTTTGAATGATTAGAATTTTTAATTTTTAACAAATGTAAATAAATTGACAAAATACCATGACAAAATTTCATGGATATTTTATTATCGTAGTGTGGAGGGTAAATGTTAGAAACAATGATTAACAATTCATCTGATTTAGATTTAACTTCAAAAAGCTCTTTTTCAACGGATAATGATATTTTTACATCTCGTTCTTATGCGGCTTTACTTGCGAAAAATAAAGTTCCCCTTTCTCATAAAAGAATTGCGGATAACTATATGGTCATAAAAAAGATTTTCAAATTTCAGGTAAATCACAACAAAATTTCCAATGCCGAAAAAGAATTATTGAGGAAATATGATTTCAATCTTTTGGAATACACAACTATGCAGCAAATGTATGATGAATTGACGTTGCTTCAAAAATGGTCTTTATCTGGCGATGAACAGTTAAGACAGGATTCTGATAATATTTTGCAAATCAGAGTTAACGAATTGAAATATCTTGAAACAAGCAGCTATGCTGTCATTTCAAATGAAATTTATAACGGTTATCAAGCCTTGGCTCATTATTTACAGGAAATCAGCAAGTTTCAATCCGGAACTCAATATTCAATTTATTAATAAATTGTTATTTTTCTTTGAAAATTTCTTCTTGTATAATATAATATCCGTGTAGTTAGTGGTGTAGATTATATGAAAGGAGAGTTTATCATGTGGGAAAAAGATATTAATATCAACGAAGTTAAAGAAATTCGTACAAGAACCACGGTTTATCTTGGAGTTGGCGCAATTCAAAAGATTAATGATATTGCAAAAACTTTAAAAGGTGAAGGCGTTGATAAAGTTATCGTAATGTCAGGTCATCATGCTTACAAATCAACAGGGGCATGGGATGTTGTAGAAAAGGCATTAAAAGATAACGGAATCGGTTATATTAATTTTGATCAGGTTACACCAAACCCCAATACTCATCACGTAAATGATGCCGCAAAAATGGCAAGAGATTTTGGTGCAAAAGCTGTTATCACAATCGGCGGCGGTTCTCCGACAGATGCAGGTAAATCTGTTGCAATATTGTTAAAATATCCCGATAAAACGGCAGAAGATATTTTTGAATTCAGATTTACACCTGAAAAAGCAGCTCCCGTTGTTGCGATTAACCTTACACACGGTACGGGTTCTGAAACAAACAGATTTGCCGTTGTTACAAATCTTGAAAAGAATTTCAAACCTGCAATTGCTTATGATTGCATTTATCCGAGATTTGCAATTGATGATCCTCAATTGATGACTAAATTATCACCGAAACAAACACGATATGTATCAATTGATGCCGTTAACCACGTAATTGAAGCTGCAACTTCGACCGTTGCATCTCCGTATTCTATTTCAATTGCAAAACAGGTTATTGAACTTGTTGCAAAATATTTGCCGAAAGCAATTGCAAACCCTGAAGATTTGGAAGCAAGATACTTCTTGGCTTATGCTGCGATGATGGGCGGTGTCGGATTTGATAACGGTATGCTTCACTATACGCATGCTCTTGAACACCCTCTGAGTGCCGTTAAACCTGAACTTGCTCATGGCTTTGGTCTTGCAATACTTCTTCCTGCAGTAATCAATACAATTTATAAAGATAGAGCCGCAACATTGGCTGATATCTTGGCTCCGTTGGTTCCGGGATTGAAAGGCGAGGCATCAGAAGCTAAAAACGCTGCAGATGGCGTTTATGCTTGGTTAAAATCCGTTGATGTTCCCGAAAAATTGGAAGATGCAGGATTTACTCAAAATGATATCGATAAATTGACCGATTTGGTCTTCACAACCCCGTCATTGGGCGGTTTAATTGATATCGGACCGAGCGGAAATTCAAGAGAACTTGTAAGAAATATCTATCAAGAATCTTTGAAAAGAGCATAGTTGATATTTGATAAATAACTAAGATAGTGCGGACTTTAAGACTTTAGAGCCCGCACTTTTCTTTTGTCTGAACATTTTTTATTTAATCATTTGTCCTGCTTTTCAAAAAAATTTAAAATAACCTCTTTACAAAAAATATTTTTCATGTAGAATAATTTTACAGGCAGTTTTTTGAATTGCTTGTCTCGGATAAAATCCGGGGGATTAGCTCAGTTGGTAGAGCATCTGCTTTGCACGCAGAGGGTCAGGAGTTCGAGTCCCCTATCCTCCACCATTTTGAAAAAAGAGCCTTAAATGGCTCTTTTTTAGTGCGTTTAATCGTTTATTGTTTTATAATTTTTGATAATTTTGATATTATTTTATGATTAAAGTATCTTGCATGTCTTGTATCAGGGATTTTGACATAAAAGAATGCAAGTTTGACATTTTAGTCGGAAGTTAGGTCAAAAAACAATTATATTTACCCCTCGGAAGTTTGTTGTAAAATTTGTATATGGAAAAATCGTATTATAAATCCCCTATTGGTATATTAGAAATAATCTGTGAAAACAATAAACTTATTTCACTAAAGTTAGTTAATTGTTGTGAGAAAACATCCGTTGAAACGGATTTTATAAAAGATATAAAAAAACAATTAGATGAGTATTTTTCCGGAAAAAGAACGATTTTTAATATAAAAATTAATCCTGCAGGAACTGATTTTCAAAAATTAGTATGGAAAGAACTTCAAAATATTCCTTATGGTAAAACAAAAAGTTATTCGGAAGTTGCTATGTCCTGTAATAATAAAAATGCACAAAGAGCTGTCGGTTCTGCATGTAATAAAAATTCCATAATGATTATTGTTCCTTGCCATAGAGTAATTTCGAAAAGCGGAAACTTAGGTGGTTTTGCATATGGAAATAAAATTAAACTAAAGTTATTAGGCATAGAAAATTGTGTTAAAATGATACAAAAGCAGTAAATGTATCATCAAAACACTTGATATTACTTCAATACAGAGTTAAATTGTGAATGACAATTAAATAATAAGGTCGAGAGTTCCAATCTCTCAACATATACCATTAAATACATGTCCACTTTTTCGGGTACAGTTGTTTTGTTTTACAGTATGATGGATTTTGACATAATATATACCGAGTTTGACATCTAAGTCGGAAGTTTTTGAAAAAAAACAAAAATTTTAAATGGCATTTAAATGCCGTTTAAAAGATGTTTTATTAATGTTCAAAAATTACATTCTTTCTATATACCAATTTAACATTTCAAAATGATTGAAATTCCACTGTAATTCAAAATAAAAATTAAATTCTAAAGAATTATCGCCGTTGAAGTTATAGGAATATTTATTTAACTGCGTTTGCCAGTAACTTTCAAACGCATCTTGAATCTCTTTGGCAAACTTTTTCCTGAACTCCGGATACGAAATATCTAAAGTTTCTTTTGTCAATTTATTTTTCAAAATCATCTTCAAACCCTCTGATATTATCAAGTTCAATGTTGTAACGTTTGCCGGTTCTATCAACGCAGGTTGCAAAATCAATAGTTTTATCCGCATATTTGTTTTTCCATAAGCAAATCAGCAAACCGATTTCTTGTGTTTTTAGATTTAAAATCTTTGTTCCGTATAACATATAATCTTTTTCAACCATAATGTGCTCCTTTCAAGCTACATCATTCATCACTCTTGCGAGAATGAATATCAAGCATATGTACTTAAACGTATCATTTCGACATGATTTTTGGCAAGTTTGTTCGGATTTATAAAAAGTCGTACGTAAAATGTAGCTAATTATACAAAAAGTCGTGCAGAAAAATGTGAAAACCATACGTAAAAATTATTGAACGTATTTTAAACAGTATTTAAACACCTTTTAAACGTCATTTAAATATTCAACCTCTTTTTCGTGGTCTATAAAGAATGCGTTTAAGACATCTGCATCGTTCCGCAAATGTTTAACTACCGGCGCAAGGTTATAACATTCTTCTATCTCCGGTTGATTCACAACGAAATAATCAATAACAACCGCAGTGTTATAAATATTTTCTGACCACTTGCTCAATTGCTTAAACTCTTTTGAAGTAATATTTAATCCGGCTTTTTCCATACGACCTCCTTTATTGTGTCGTATTCATCACTCAAGCAAGGCAAAAAGTAAAGAGCAGAAAATAAAATAATATCTGCTCTTTATATATTTTATTAACAATTATTTTTTATAATGAAGAAAGGTCAAGATTTGATTTCATTGCATCTGCTCTTTGCATATATCTGTATAAAATTTTGTTTGCAACATCTTTTGGCATATCAATAAATTCTAACCCTGCTCTGTTACCTTCTACTTTTACAACTTTTGCGTTTACAGTAATATTAACATCATCAAATTTAATTGTTATTGTTGTCTTTTTGCCTCGTTTTAATTTTTTATCATTCTTGACTGATACCCCTGTTGTAGAAATATCGTATATTTCGTAGTCAGAACTTAATCCGGTATCATTTGCTGTATCAAATCTTTCGCTGATACGCTTTTGAGGTTCATTGTATTTATTCTTATTAAGGTTTTCTGTCATTTTTTTATTTTCATAAAGGTCTTTGTTTTCTTTTTGACCTTTATTTACAAAGTTCCATTCACTATGGTAGCCGTTAACTAACATGTGAGGATTGTTATAAACAGTTGGAGCTGTTGTTGTCATATCTATTGTTCTATCAAGTCCTAATGCGAATGAACCTGTTTTTTGAGTATATAATTGAATATTTGCAGGGCTGACAATTCTTCTGAAATCATTATCAACAACAGCGATTTTATTGTTGTTTCTGATTTCACCGTAATTTGTTATGTAACCGTTTTCAACATTCAAATTAGTGTCTTTTGTATTTACATAAGCATTATCAGCATATAAGGTATCGAATACAACACCTCTATTTGTATCAGCATAATCATTTACTGAAATTGCCACATTCTTAGCCTTAAAATCAGTTCCATAATATGCGATTTCATCATTAGCATTATAGAATTTTGCAGGTGTTGTGCTTACAGATTTTTGAGTTGTATATTTATCTCTGTTAGGATTTGAAACTAATGCATTTACGATATCAGCATCTACACCTAAGATATCCAATGCTATTGCTTCCCCGTCACCATAAGCATTGATACCATGAGCCTCATAAACAACACTTCCGTCACCGCCGAAGGCTTCGTCTGTATATGTTCTGCCTGTTTGTTTGTAGCCGTTTGGATTTGTCTTTGTTGATACTGTTGAATCAGGTGCTTTATAAGAATTTGCATAAATATTATCTGCCATTAGAGTAACATCAGCAAGTCTTGTACCGTTTTCATAGTATTGTGTATTTTCTCCATGATTACCTGCTACGGTTGCATTGTATATTCTTAAATTAGATTCAGACCTGTCAGCATTTTCCATAGCATCGAGGGCTCTTATATTTATATAATTTGGTATAACACTATTTGAAGGAGTAACAGGATCAACACCATAAACCAAATCGTCATGCGGATTCAGCATATCTTCAAACGGTGTTGATGCACCTTGAGCTGAAACAGGCATACCCAAATCATAAATCGTTAAGTTTTGTGCTTTTTGAGTGATATTCAAACCTTTATTGGCAGTAATTTCTTTGATTGCGGCATCCGATTCAAAATCTAAATCAATGCTGCCATGCTTAGAGATTATCTGATAAATTTTAGTTTCATTTGCTGAATTTGATTTGCCTGTCATACTCAAATCATTTTCAGTTTCAAAACTTACCATTGAATCAGGAGCATTCAAAGTATCTTGCATATAAACAAGTTTTTTATCAGTATCACCAATTTTATCACTTGCTATAATTGAAATATTTTGACCTGCAACTGAAACATCATTACCTGAATTTGCACTCAATACAGAGTAACCTTTGAAATAATTTTCAGCATCAGGTGTCGGTCTTGTGTCTGCCTGTTTCCAGTCAGCAGCGGTCAAGATTATATTACCGTCTGAGGTTACATCTTTTAAGTTCAAATCTGAGTCTTTAGCTCTGATATTTATAAGACGTTTATCTGAGTTATTTTCATTTGTCGCACGTGCGGTAACAGTTCCGCCCACATTGATATTCAATGATTCCGTGTAATCTCTTGTGCTTGCATCAATAGAAACACCCGGATTTGCATTTGTTGTAGAACCAATGTTACCGTCTATTGCGTTGATAACCAAATCGTTACCGGAAGCAATAAGTGTTTTGTAACTGTGGTTTGCATTACCTAAGTCGTGGTTTTGATGTTTTGCACTCGTATCAGGATCGGTAATACCGTTTAGAATATCGCCGTTTGTCTGATTTACGATTACATTTCCGATTACTGCGTTTATATAATTATCGTTATCACTTGTATATTCACCTATTGTAATATTTGAATTTTTGTTTGTAATTACAATATTTTGTTTATCGGCTTTAATTGAACCCTCAACATTTATACCGGCTGCACCTGTATTTGAAATTTCAATATTGCCGTCATTATTATTTATTTTTCCTGTTGCAGCAACCTTAATGCCGTCAGCAGAAGTGTTTGTAATTGTAGTTTTGCCTTTTGTATCAGCAACATTACCTTCTACATTCAAACCGCCTGCATTTGAGTTTTGAATATCAATATTGCCGTTTGCTGCAATTACATTACCTGTTGTTGCGATATTAAGTGCATCATTGCCGCTATTTTTAGCAGTTATATTGCCAATTCCTAAGTGTTGTAATAGACCTGCTATTGTGAACTTGCCGCCTTTGTTTTCGGCTGTGATATTTCCGTTTTCGGTATTCTTAACTTCTGCATTTTCAGCAACTGTTAAATCACCGTCATTATTTGTAATGGTTGTATCACCTTTGACATTTTCTACAACTGAATTTGCGACAAAATTCAAACCATCATCACTATTGTTAGTAATATTTACCCCGCCGTTTTCGTTTTTGATATTGCCTTTAATATTCAAAGCACCGTCATTGGCATTCGAGATTTCAATATTACCTTCTTTTGCAAGAACTGTACCGCCGATATTTGCGACTGAACCTGAATTTGCAATTGTTGTATTTCCTTTTGTATTTTCAATAGCTCCGTTTGCGGATAATGTTCCTTTTGTATTTTCAACATCTATTGCACCATTATTAACTGCAATTTTGCTTGTATCAGCAGTTTCAAGACCGTTATCACCGCTATTTTTAGCAGTTATGTTGCCAATTCCTAAGTGTTGCAACAAACCTGCAAGCGTAAACTTACCACCTTTGTTTTCAACTTTTATATCACCGCTTTCAGTATTCTTAATTTCTGCATTTTCTGCAACTGATAAATTACCGTTATTATTTGTAATTGTTGTATTGCCTTTGACATTTTCAACAACTGAATTTGCGACAAAATTCATTCCGTCATTACTGCTGTTTGTAATATCAATTTTGCCGTTTTCATTTTTGATATTGCCTTTAATATTCAAAGCTCCGTCATTGGAATTTGAAATTTCAATATTACCCTCTTTTGCAAGAACCGTGCCTGCAATATCAGCAGTTGAACCTGAATTAGATATTGTTACATTACCTTTGGTATTTTCAATATTGCCATTTGTAGATAATGCACCATTTGTATTTTCGACATCTAATGCTCCTTTATTAGCGGCAATTTTGCTTGTATCAGCAGTTTCAAGACCGTTATCACCGCTATTTTTAGCAGTTATGTTTCCGATACCTAAATGCTGCAACAATCCTGCAATTGAGAATTTTCCGCCTTTGTTTTCGGCTGTAATGTTTCCGCTTTCGGTGTTTTTAATTGCTGCACCGTTTTCAACCGTTAAATCACCGTTGTTATTAGTAATTGTTGTATCACCTTTGACATTTTCTACAACTGAATTTGCGACAAAATTCATTCCGTTATCACTATTATTAGTAATATTTATACCGCCGTTTTCGTTTTTGATATTGCCTTTAATATTCAAAGCACCGTCATTGGCATTCGAGATTTCAATATTACCTTCTTTTGCAAGCACAGTACCGCCGATATTTGCGACTGAACCTGAATTAGATATTGTTACATTACCTTTGGTATTTTCAATTGTACCGTTTGCAGATAATGTTCCATTTGTATTTTCAACATTTATATTACCGTTATTAACGGCAATTTTGCTTGTATCAGTTGTTTCAAGTCCATTACCACCGCTGTTTTTAACTGTTATGTTTCCAATACCTAAGTGTTGTAGTAAGCCTGCGAGTGAGAATTTACCGCCTTTGTTTTCGGCTGTAATGTTTCCATTTTCAGTATTCTTAACTTCTGCATTTTCAGCAACTGTTAAATCACCGTCATTATTAGTTATTGTTGTATCACCTTTAATATTCGTTACTTTACCTTTTATATTCATTGCTCCGGCATTGTTTGTAATACCGATATTACCGTTATCTGCAAGAACTATTCCTGCAATATCAGCATTTGTTCCTGAACTTGTAACAGTTATATCACCTTTTTTGTTTTCAATTTTGCCGTTTGTAGATAATTGTCCTTTAGAGTTTGTAACACTAACATTACCGTTATTATTTGTTATTATTGAATCAGCAGTAATTTCAAGACCTGTTCCGCTATTAGATATTGCTGTGTTTCCATCTTTATTATCAATAGTTCCGAAGATTTGGATTTTACCACCGTTAGCATTTGTATTATTAATAGAGGTATTGCCTTCTTGGTTTGTAATACTGCCGCCGATAACAGATTGACCGCTGCCTGTATTAGTTACATTTACATCACCTGATTTAACATTGATAGTTGCGGTAGATGAAAGTTTATCACCGCTATTGGTAATAATTACGCTGCCTTGTTCAGCGTTGGTTATTGTACCTGACACAAGATTCAAGTCTTTTGTTGTATTATTTATAACAATATCGCCTAATCTTGATGATATTGTACCGTTATTCATTTCGAGACCGCTCGTAGTTGATTTATTATCAATAAGGATTGCCATTAATGTTTCATTTGTTCCGTCAGTAACGGTTTTTCCTGCACCGTAGGTTTGAATAGCAGACTTAATAGCAAGTTTGCTTGCGTTTTCGGCATTTGTAATTGATATCATACCATTTGAAGTTGTATTAACTAAATCGTGTGCAATAGTGGCAGATATTGTCATATCGCCTTTATTGTTCAAGATTGTAATATCACCTTTTTCATCTGATATTGTTCCGCCTAAGTTAGCAGTTTTGCCGTTATTTGTTATCTCAATACTGCCCTCTTGAGCTTTTACATTTCCTGCTAAAGTCATTGTACTGTTTGCATTTTGAGTTGCATTATTTGTAATTGAGATATTTCCTTTTTTATCATCTAAAACAGATGTTTCAGTAAGATTTAAGTCTTCAGCTGCAATAGAAATATTGCCGTTTATTTTAGAAGTTATTGTACTTGAAATTTCTGTTTGACCTTTGCTGTTTATTGCAATACCATAATCAGAACTATTTGCGGAATTTGTAATATTACCTGTTATATTTAATTTTCCTGTTCCGTTATTTTCTATACTGATATTTCTGCCATAGTTATCAATATAGCCTGCAATATTAGCCTCACCACTATTTACAATGATTCTTGTTACACCGCCGTCATATATTGAATTTATAACTTCATTTTCAGAATTTGTTTGTTTATTTATATCAAGTCCGTTATTTGCTGTTATTTGTAATTGTCCGAATGTTTCGGAATTAGCCAAACCTGATATGATGTTATTTTTAATGACACCGTCTAATATAAGTTTACCTGTTGATTTAATATAAGTTTCAGCATTGTTTTGAGTTTCGGCAGAAGCGGATTTTGTGCCGTTTGTATAAACTCCGCCTGCACTCTTTTGGTTTGTAATATTAGAAACGATTAACGGTTTATTTGTTTGATTTTCTATTTCGATTATTTGGTAACCGTCATAAGTCTTAATTGTCCCTGTTACTGAATTATTATTAGAAGTAATGCTTACTTTACCTCTATCTGCTTGATTTACACCGTTTACTTCATCATTTATATTGAATAAATATATTTGACCGTCTTTATAAAGAGCTTTTACATTATTATCGGTATTGGCATAAGGTGTATCTCCAAGATTTATAAGGATATTTTCGCCTGTTACAGGATCATAACTAAGATTTGAAAGCATATCATCGGTAATAGTAAGTTTTAAATCAGCATTATAACCGGCTGTAATCTTGCCTTTTATGTCTGTTGTATTTGCGTTAATATTAACCGAATTACCTGCAAAGATGCTGTCATTCGCTTTCAAACCAATAGTGCTATTTGAAGTTAAATTAATATCACCTTTTGTAGATACAAGGTTAATTGTTCCTGAAATATTATTGGTGTTTATCGCTTTAGCAATTATAGAACCTGAGTCATTAAATACATTGAAATTGCTGCCCGTTTTAACAGCTCCGTTAAATGTGATGTCTGATACCAAAGTAGGATTTGTTATAGCTTGAGATTTTGCAAACGGATTAAAGATGTCATAGAAATTGTTAACTGTGATACCTGAAATTTCGCTTGAAGCAGCAGAACTTGTAATATAATGAACGCCGGTTTTGCCGATTTCATCAAAGTCAGGCTTCCAAGCAATAAACGGATTATCAGACATGTATAAAGCAGCATCTTGTCCGTTTACGGCTTGTTCCTTATTTGCAAACTCAGAGAAATTCTTTCCGCCGATAATCAAACCGCTTTGTGAACTACCTGCCATATCAATATCATTAAATATCAATGATCGTGTAGAATAGTTATCTATCTTAACACCTTGAGATGCTACATCCAATGTTCCTGAACCTTTGAATTGACTGGTGTCGTTGGTTATGCCCTCAATAAGAATATGAGCATCTTTTGCTTGCATATCATTAAACACGACAGCATATTTTTCAGATGATACACCGAATTCAGATGCCGGAGTATTTGAAATTGTTGTTTTTCCATTTGTCCAAGCAGTAATGTCCGCTGTTAAATCCGTTTTCATTTGATTAGCAGCAGTTAGTTTGTCTGTATACGGTTTTAGTTGTTCTTCTAATGCTGTAATCCTATTATTTAATTGTGTGATTTCATCGCAAGTTTGTTTACCATCAACAATTGTCGGATTTGATACAGATAAATACTTATTGCCGTCTAAACTTGTATAAGTGGTATAACCGCCTTTTTCGGTAGTGCCGAATTTACTGTTAACTGTATCATAAGCAATTGTTACGGTAGATTTTTTCGCAGAGTTTTGGGTTGCATCTTCAACAATAGAATAGGAATCTAAAAATTCTATAATAGTCGGACTTGTTTTTGGGTAATCAGGATTTTCTTTATTGTCGTCATTGTTGTTATATGCTTCGATTTCATTTAATTTAGTTTGGTATGCGTTTGACAATGCAGTATATTCAGCTTCGGTTAATTTGCTGTCCCCTTCACCAACAATTTGTGATTTTAAATCATTTTGAACAATTGTGTTAAAGTCACTCTTTCCATCCGAATCAGTTACATTATTTGTAAATGTATAGCCGCCATCTGCTAAATTATTTAATTCTGTGACAATAGCCTCTATATTTGTTTTTTCAGTCTCATAAGGTGCTTTAGTAACATTCAAATTAGTTATTTCTGTATTGATTTCTGCTAATTCAGCTTCAGCATTATCTATTTTAATTTGAATATTAGCCAGTTTTTTGTCTTTTATTTGTTGCCCGTCAAGAGCTTCACCGCCGGTTAAAATATAATCTCCGGAACTAAAACCGGTTGTTGCTGTTGTGTCAACAGTTCCGTCTTTATTTATCTTCATATACTTGCTGTTGCCTTGACCTGCAACAATTTTACCATCTACGATCAATGTATCACTTCTGGTTATAGTTGTTTGTGAATATTCGTCCGAATCTGTGATAGGAATACCAAATAAAGCATAAGATGTTGTTTCCCACTTAACCGTTGAATTGTTATAGCCGCCGCCGCTTGAATAATTAATTTCAACATCTTTATTTGAAGTAATATCTGCATTAGATGAAATATTCAAATTATTTGTAGTTTTCTTCGTTATTCTGCCGTCTTCTGAAGTTGTTGCGATAGCAGCATTTGCTTCAGAATAAGCATATTGAGTTAAGTTATTTGTTGAATTGTTCATATAATTAACATCAACAAGATTTCCGCCTCTTAAATGACCATCATTTTGCAAATTATTGTTTATTTTCAAATCAATGTATGATTCAGCCCAAGGATCTTTAAATCCGAAGTGGTTTGCTTCTGCGTTAGCTTTGGCTTCCAACGTGTTATCAGAATCAAAATTGATTGTGAGTTTATCATCACCTATGATTGTTGATGAATTATCAACAGTTATTTTATTGTTATTAGTAACATTTAACCAGTTTTTACTTCTTGGTATAGCTGTAAAACCACCGGCTTTAGAATCAGTCTTTTGTCTGAAGTCAGAAGAAGTCTTTGCCTCAAGTTTTACTTCATTATTAGCATGTAAAGTTGAATTTTTAATTTCAATTTCACTTGTCTGATTTAAATTATTAGTTAAATATAACCCACTTTCTGCGATAAACCCGCCGCCTCTGCCGATATAATCAACATAGTCGCCCTTTGCGGATTTTATACTTGACAATGGTTTTAATTCAATATCCTCCGCATTTATTGTAGAATTTTGAATAGCTAATTTGACACTTGATGTGTATGTATTAGTTGAATAATTATCCATAACGGCAATAAAACCGCCACCACCCAATGATGCGTTATCTTTTACGATTGTATTATTTTGAACATCATAAGATACTTTATTATTTGAATTGATATTTGAATCTATAATATTAGTAATCGTTGTTGCAGTCAGTTCTGTGGTTGTATCATTTTGGCTGATATTAAGTATACCCCCCGAACCGTCATGAGAAACTATATCAAATGTATTGTTAGACACATTTGAAATATTCAGATTATTATTTGCAATATTTTTGTCAGAATTGTAATTTTTGATATTAAGTGTAGATGTTCCGTTCATCTTATTTGAAGCTTTTGTATCACTGACATTAATTATGCCGCCTGAACCTGAGGATTTTGACATAACAGAATTTCTGTTTGTAGTAAAGGCAACATCTGCACTATTAACATTGAAATTCCCTCCTATGTTCCCAGTTGTATTTGCAGTTACTTCTGAGTCTACTCTTACTCTCGAACCACTTACAAGCAAACTAAATCCAAATCCGCTTAAATCACTATTCGCTGTCGCATTATGAACCGCATTGATAACGGCTCCGCCACCAACAGTATTTGTACCTGAAACGTCAATATTCAATGAACTATTATCTTTTGCATAAGTATTAACAGCATTTACACTAATTCCAAGGTTTACTTTTGTGCCTGTAGCCTCAGCAATCGCAGAAGAATTTAAGTATGAATTAATATTCAGACTGTCTGTTGTAAAGCTGTTTGAAATCAGTTTTGTATTTGAAGTTGCAGTATTTTCAGCTCTTGCGGCAGTTTCTGCATAAAAATCTTGAATACTTACCTTTACGTTATGAATTTCCGCCTTAGATACAAGACCTTTTTGATTTGCGTTATTATCTCTTGCGGTAATTATATTTGCAGCTCCATTATTTATAAGTGTAAGTCCATTTGCACTGTTAATACCTGATGTAAATTCAGATTCCATTTTCGTTGAAGATCTGTCAACAGAAGCAACTCCACCCAAAACAACAGCGGTTACGTTTGTTTTAGTAACTGCAGACATAGTATCGTAATCAGTAATTATATCCAGTCCGTTTGTTTTTATTTCACCATTTACATTTTCAATAATTGCTTTCGATATGGCATTCGCATCGGTCACGACCTTTGAAACACTAACCATATCAACACCTTCAACTTTTACAACTGCTTTTGTTGAACTTATATCAGTATTAGTTGTTGAATGAACAGTTAATTTACCTGCCGTATCAATATCCGTTTTACCGGTAATTTGTGCTGAAGTGCTATTGCTGTCTTTATTTTCAGACAAATCAACCGCAACAATATTGCCGCCTGTTACAATAACATTTGTTACATCAATTACGGAATTATTTGTAGAGGTTGAAACTACATCAACACCTGACGCTGCTTTGACAGTTGTATTATTATTTGATGAACCAATTTGTGAGGTTGTTTTAGATGCATTGTTGTAAATTGAACTGCCGCCTGAGAAGGTAACACCAGAAACATCAACTTCTGTTGTTGTTATATCAACATTTGAATTATTCTTTGCATTAACAGAAATCTTGCCTGATGTACTTTCAACCGTTCCGCCTGCAATTTCTGCAACAGCATTGTTAGATAGTTGAACATTTCTGACTGCTACACTACCCGTTCCAAGTCCTGCCGTTACATCAACATTTCTAAGAGTTAATTTATCGTCAGAGCCTTTACCTTTTAATTTGCTTTCTGCTTTAACATCAATATTATTTGTTGATTTTAAATTTCCTTTAACTCTGGCAATAGCTCCCGTTTCTATCTTAGATGAACTACCTGTTCTGAAATTTCTTTCACTTTCATTTGTATTTTGGTCATATATACTTTTTACTCTAGTATCGGCATCTTGTATACCGCTTTGCTTTTCTGAATCGGTATAATCTAAGTGTTTACCGAGTTTTATAGAAACAACATCCCCTGCAATACCGACCAAACCTGCGGCAACACCAACATTAGTATTATCCAATCCGCCGGCTTGATATGCACTAATTTCAGCACTTCCTGCATTTATCTGTCCGGATGAATTGGATAAAACTTCTGCTCTTGCTAAATTATCGCTGTAGTATAAATTGATATTAGCACCTGCTGCAGCACCTAAACCTGCGGCCGTGCCAAATCCCATTGTGTTATCGGAAAATGTATTATCTTCTGCCCTTACGGTGAGTTTACCTGATGTATTGATTGTTTTAGATTGTGCATCAATATATGAAAGTGTATCTGTTCCGATTTCATTGACAAGAGCATTAGCAAGCAAATTAGCACCGATACCTGTTGCACCGATACCAATATTGTAATTCGTAATATTTCTGTTAGAAAATGCTTGAACAGCTATTGAATCTGCTTCTGTTTTTTCTATAACTATATTATCAACTGTTTCTTCATCTCGCCCAATAGAGGTATTAGTAATTTTAGCAGTAACATCATTTTCATATATATTATAAATTACATTTGCAACGGCTGCTCCGCCAATACCTGCTCCGCTTGCTGCTATACCATAATTTTTCAAGACATCTTTTTTATCTTTATTTGTATTTAATGTAATTTTACCTGCATTAATAATATTTGAATCTGAAATACTTGTTTCGACATCCGATATCATATTATTTATAATGACATTTGTAATTACACTCGCACCTTCTCCTGCAAATGATAAACCCACTATCCAATTATTTGAATTTGCAACAGAATTTGCATTCAATACAATATCATTTGATGTATTTATTGTTGAATTATCATCAATTGTTGATTTTGTTGTTGTATCATAAGTATTTTTAACAGCCAAACCTTGCAGAGCAGCACCTTCACCTGCAACTGCTACACCGACCATAATATCTCTTGTTTTAGTATCATTATCTGATTGTAAGGTAATTGCTGCATCATTAATAGTTGATTTCGTAATTTGAGCAACAGTTTCGCCTTCGTATTTATTGATAAGAGGAGAGACATTTATTGCAACATTTCCTGCACCTGCTGCCGATACAACGATATGAGATGCGTTCATATCTTCATTCGCAGTTATATTTAATGTGCCTGCCTTAACGGTTGAACTGTCGATTTTGGCGTGGCTATCATCATCTATGTTATTGACAATAACATTTACACTTCCTGCAGCAGTGCCGGCTCCGTTTCCAGCTACAACAATTTGATTGTTATCTTTTTTATTCAATGCCAAAATATTTATGGTATTTGCAACTTTAATATCTGAATCATTAGAAATAAGAGCAAATGTATTGCTATCGTCATTAGTTACAAGAACCGTAGCACCAACGGCTGCCGTACCTGATGCACCGATTTGACCTGCAATAATATTTTTAACAGAATAATCTTCTGCCACCATCTTCAAATTGTTTGATGTCAAATCAGAATTCAGAATTTCAGCAGTTACATTATTATCAATAGTTTTTACAAGAACAGCTCCTGAAATAGCAGCACTTGCACCTGCGGATAAGTTATAGAACATATTCCAGTTGCCAAAATCATTGTCATAATTTATACCTGAATAATGATTTTCCGAATCCTTTTTCATCAAATTATCTTGATAAGTTGATGATGTTATATCATCCCTAACATAATTCCCGTTTGCATCTTTTTGCGGTGTACCGCCGATTGAATTTGTTGAAACTGCAGTAACAGTCGTTGTGCCACCAACATTAACAATATTTTTAACCGTTTCATTTCCAATGAAAGCGTTAACTGTTTTTCCGATATAATCGACATTTATAGAAGCGCCTATTGCAACAGCAGCATCAGCACTTGCAATAGCAAGAGTACCGCCTCTGTTATAAATCGTTGTTTCACTATCGGCTGCAACTGTTAGATTTCCTGTCGTTTCAATATTACCTTCAGCTTTTGCTATTGTTGAATCTTTTATAATGTTTACCGCAACATCCGCAGCAACCGAACCGAGACCTCCTGATGAAATAGCCACAGCAGCAGGTATCATGCTAATATATTCCGAACTATCTGCCCCAATACCGATACTGCCTGATTTTAATATCTTTGAATCTTTTGATAATTCTGAAGTTATATCGTTACCATAATGATTTGCGATAATATTTGCTCCAATTGCTCCGCCATTTTTAGCAACAGCTCCCAATGCGGTAATACCTTGATTTTTATTATCGTAAATTGAATTAATTGTTATAGCACCGTCAGAACTCAATTCTGAACCGTTTATAACAGCAGCATTGACTGTAGATTTAAGAACACTTACAATTCCATTGGCATTTATCGCAACAGTTGTACCACCGCCAGTTTGAACACCTAAATTAGCTGCTAAGAATTTTCTGTCATCGCTTGAATCTGCCTTAACCTCAATAGAATTTGATTTTATTATTTTTGAATTATCAATTTTTGCATTTATTTTGCTGTTATCTACCTCAATAACAGAGCCTATACCTACCCCTAAACTGCTTTCCGCCGTAGATACATCAACACTTCCTGTTAAATCCCTGCCGTTTATTTCTGATTTTGCATCAACTTTTATATCACCTGAAGATGATATTTTTGTATTGTCTTTTAATTGGGATGTAACCGTATTTTCAATCAAATCGATACCCAAAGCGCCATCTATTGTGAATGAAGATTGAGCACCTGTTGTTACAGCTCCTGCAACGGCAATAGAATTAATCTCTTGTACTAAATCGGAATTAACCGTAACATTTTTCAAGTTAACTAAACTTTGAGAACTCGTAATCTCAGAAACAACGGTTTGTTTTAATAAATTCAGATTACCAGCAACCCCTGCACCTAAAGCAAATGTAGAATTTGAGCCTTTTGCAAAACCCAAATCTCCGCCAACATTCCAAGCAGTAGTTTCAGCATTTGAATCTAACTTAACATCAATATCACCTGTTTTGTTTTCAGCATTTTTAACAGTTGTATTATTTATTATTGACTTTGTTTCATCTTTCAATACATTTGTACTAAATGAACCGCCAACCGCGACTTTTGAACCTGATTCGTCATTACTTGCTATTCCGACACCAACGGCAGCTTCAATAATAGTGTGGTCATTATCTGCTGTTATATTTAATGTTTTTGCGTTATTTGAAGTAAATGAAATTGTTGAACCGTCAATTTTTGAGATAGCACCGCCTTTGTCGGAATAAACATTAACGGCTGCACCACCGCCGACTGAACCTGATTTCGCAATTCCACCTGTAACATTTAGCATAAAACCTTCTCTGTCAGCAGTTGCATTTAATTCTTTACCGACATTCAAAGTCGAATTAATAATTTCAGTAGTAATAACAGACTTATCATTAACAACACTTACTGAACCTGCAAGAGCAAGAGAGAAATTGCCGGAAGCACCCTGAGGATTAGCTCCGCCTCCTGCTAATTGATTAGCTCCGCCTGCTTGACCTGCGGCATTTTGAGCACCTTCAATATTTGGATTATTCTCGTTAAATAAATTATTTAATCCTAAAACATCTTCTTCGTCAGCATTTGCATCATCTAAAATATCCATCCAATTTCCGAAATTTTGCATTTCCTGACCTTCATTACCGGCAGGAGGATTAGCATTATTCGCAGCCTGTTGAGTAGATTTATCAGGTGATACTCCGCCAGCGAAAGCCCCTGCGGCTGTTACAAAAATATCTCGAGTATAAGACTCTGATTTTGCCGCAATTGTATCGGCAGTTAGTGTTGAATTTTGAATAGAAGTTTTTACATTTCTATCAATTGCCTGAACAACAACACTTGCACCAAGTGCTGCACCTGAGGATGTTGTTCCTTGTCCTTCTCCAGATTGTTTTGTTAATGAACCGTTGATTGCAACTGCTGTAACATGGTCTTTTACATCTCTTGCAGCAGCTAATTCAACCTCATCATTGTCATTTAAAAACTCTAACCCTGTTGTTTTCATGTCAGAGCCTTTTTTAGTAAATTGAACTTCTGCTTTACCTGACTCAATAGTAATTTTATCGGCGGTTAATTTAGAATTGTTTCTAACTGTAGAGGATGTTGTTCCATGAACATTTTGTACCGTAACCGCACCTGTTAAGCCGAAAGTTTCAGCTTTTCCGCCCGGAGTTATCAAGTTTAAATATGACTGTTCTGCTGCGGTATTTAATTCTATATCACCGCTTTGAGCAGTAAGTTTAGAATTATCAACAGTTATTCTTGCATTATTTGTAAAATTCTGAACGAGAACAGAGCCGCCGGCACCTGAGCCTGATTCATGATTCCATTTGTTGAATTCTGATTTTGCTAAACTTTTAATTTCATCAATTAAACCGTTAAAATTGACAAAATCAACTGTATCATGAGCTGAAACCGATACAACAGAATCCATTATAACATTACCTGTATTAGAAGTTATTGATGAATTTGTAATATTGATATCAGAATTATTTTCTAACTGCGAATAAATTACGGCAGCAGAAATTGAAGCCTTATCACCTGCACTTGATGCCACACCGAAGTTATTATAAAAACCAAAAATACCAGCTTCGGGCAGCATTAATTCACTTGAATTATTGCTTGTTACATCGTGAAAACCAAAATTCCAATCGTCATTTGCACTAAAACCAAAATTCATTCCCAAGGTAAGATATTTATTTGAAATGCCAAAAGTACCTTGTTGTGCAGGAAGTTCAACAATAGAATCAATTTTTGTATCCTTTTCTGATATTAATTTTGCATTATTTATAATATCAACTTTGTTATTATTCGTTTGTTTATTTACAACAAGAGAAAAGGCTCCTCCCCATTTTGCAGATTCTTCAGCATAAGCATCAGCCTCATTTGCTGTTAAATCAACAGTATGAGCTTTTATATTAATATTCTTGCCTGCGGTAATTTTTGAATTATTAATGATAACATTATTGGTTGTATTAGCATTATTCCATACAACAGCCGCACCTGATTGAAAATTTGCAGTTTCAAGAACATTCTTTGAAGCAGGATGAATTTGAGTTCCTATATTTTTTGCCTTGTTGGTAAATTTTGATGCAAAATCTTTTACCGTAAATGTATGTATTTGGTCATATCCTGAGGCTACTCTGCCTAAAAAGTCAAAAGGTTTTTTATACCACTTATCAGGAGCAGTATATTCCGTATCATATCCTAATGGATCGGTTATTTCCGCATCTACCCAGTTACTTACATCATTAATGTTATAAGCATTTAATGTAACATCTTCTGTTGCACTAATTTTACTATCGTTCTTAACTTCTATTGAACTTTTAATATCAGTTGCATTGAGTATGCCTGCAAGAGCAAATGCAGATCCGCCCTGAGCACCTTCTTGAGTCATATCTACCCAATCATTATTACCAATACGAGGTTTAAGGATATTTCTATTATCCATTTCATTGTATGCAATAGCTTTTGCTGTTACATTTTCCCCTCTTATATTTGAATGGTCGATTGTAATTTTAGTATCAGCAATGGCAGAATTTTTCATAAATGCAAGATTAAACGCATCTGTTGCTTTTAGAGTAAACCCTGCAACAACTTCATCTGCAATTTTTGCATATAAGGTATTGTTTGAAAATGCCCTTAAATCAACATCACTATCTGCATTAAGTGTTGAGTCTTTGATATTTATTTTAGATTCTGTCTGTGTACCGTAACCGTAGAATATTGCAGGTACGAACTGAGATACTTCCGTTGGTCCGAGTGCTTGCGGTCCGATATTTGTATCAGATGAGGATTCAGCCGATATTGACAAATCACCCGTTGAATTCAAAATAGAATTTGTAATATTAACCGTTGCAGCAGTTCTTACACCCTCAAATCCTGTATAAACATTGTCAGAGAAAAACTCATCTACATGAGAATCGGAATCAAATACCCACATTAAAACAGCCGGAACAGTTAAATTTAGGTTTCTGCTTAAATCAGATTCAGAAACCGCCGAAATATCTATATTACTTCCTGTAATATCTGATTTTGCAATATCAATTTTTGATGAAATTGCTTCATCAGTATCAGCCAAAATATATAAACCGTCTTTTGTTGTGTTTGCTTTAATTTCAACATCACTTCCGCCAATTTGAGCATTTTCAATAATTACTTCAGCTTTATCAGAAGCACCGTCAGGTTTTCTATCATCTCCTGAACCTGTGTAATCCTTAAATCCTGCAACGATTTTTATTTTACCTTTTTCATCAAGAGCATAATTTGTTGCATCGGTTATATTATTTGATACAAGACTATTGAACACTTGTTTTGCAGCATTAACATCAGAGAATGTTGTACTTGTATCATCCCAACCTGCTATAATACCTGCTTTATTGGCACCAGTACCTTTAATAGTAATGGTATCACCATAAACATTTACTTCTTCTCTTGCTAATATTTTACCGTTAATTACAACATTTCCATGAGAATCTGTTATCAACGCTTTATATTTGTCTGATCCAAATTCGTATGGGGATAAACTGCCTGAGTTGTAAGCTGATTTAAAATCATCAAATTTGCTTTGACTTGGGGTTAGAAGTGATAAAGAACCTACATTCAAAACACCTGATGCACCTATAACAATACCGTTTGGAGAAACAAAAATAGCATGTCCATTATAAAAGTTATTGCCCTTCATTGTATTAACGATACCGTTAATATTGACCTGATTATTTACCAAATTGACAAATTTTGTATAATTGTCTTTGTAAATAAGGTTTGCAACATCTCCCTGTGTCAGATTAAATTTGTCATAATGTCTAAAACCTGTTGAGCCTGATGTTTTAGCAGCCTCGATATTATATGTATTACCATTTTGAGTAATACCGGGTTGACCTGAAACAATTTCAGATGCCATTACCGTAATAGGCATATTAATTACGAACATGTTTGCACACAAAATAGAGGCAATAAGTTTATTCAGAGATCTCTTTTCCATCACTTCTTTTCCTAAAATTATTGTTATATAACATAATAATTATCTAACAAACATTTCCATTTTTCATTATATTAAGTGTCAAAAACGATTGATGTTTAATAAAATTTTACAATATGTAAACTATTGTAAAACCAGCATTTTTTTGTGATATTATACATGTTGTTGAGGGAAGATGAAAAAGAAATTTTTACTCAGTTTAATATGTTGCGTTGTACTGCAAATTCCGACATTTGCGGCTGATGTTTTGCCAAATATTGTTCCTGAAGCCGGATCTATAAACACACACGATTTAGATACTTTAAGAAAACAACAAATCGAAAAACAAGTTCAGCAGGATTACCAAAATTACGAAAAACGCAAAAAAGAAGGTAAAATCAAACCTGAAAAACAAAAAAAAATAAAAGGCAAAGTTCAAAAGGCAAAAGCAGAAGAATATGCAACTAAAGGTGTCTATATAGAAAATATTGAAGTTGCACCATCGCAAATATTAACCGAGCAAGAAATTAAAGATATTATTGACGAATACACTCAAACAAATCTTACTTTTGAACAATTACAAGAAATTGTTGATAAAATAAATAAATTGTATCTTGAAAAAGGGTTTGTAACTGCGAGAGCCTATTTGCCCGAACAAACCATAGAAAACGAAACCGTAAAAATAGAGTTGTTAGAAGGTAAAGTCGGCAATGTTACTATTGAGGGTAATAAATGGACTCGTACAAAGTATATCAATGATAGATTAAATCTTGAAAAAGGAAGTTTATTTAATCTTCAAACCTTAGAACAAAATTTGATGATATTTAACCGTTATAACGATAATGTCGAATTAAACGGCACATTACTTCCCGGACAAAGTCAATTAGGAACAACAGATGTTGATGTAAAAGTCAGAGAAAAATTGCCGTTTCATATTACCGCTTTAATGGATAACGCTGGGAGGACAACTATCGGAAAATATCGTGGCGGCTTGATGTTGCAAGATGATAGTTTGTTTGGAATGAGGGACAAATTAACATTAGGTGCTTATGCAAATAAATACTCAGTTACCCCGTTTGCAGATTACAATATCCCAGTAAACAAAAAAGACGGCCGAGTAGGTTTTAGTTTTTCTTCAAGTAATACAAAAATCGGACATGGACCGTATAGAATTTTTAATATCAAGAGCCACTCTCAAAACTATTCATTGTATTACACACAGCCTTTATATCGCAGACCTTGGACGGAATTAACAAGCACAACTTCTATTGCTTATAAAAGATCTGTAACAAGTTTTGACGGACATGATTTATTCAAAGATGAAGTTACAACAGCACAAACAGGGTTAAGTTTTAGATATGATACAAAAAGAGGTATTTGGTACTTAAATCAAAATGTAAGTTATTCATTCCCTATTTTTGATAAAGATTCCAATTACTTGAAATTAGATGGTGGCATTTTAAGACTTCACGATTTCGGACATGGATTTGTCGGAACCTTAAGAGGAAGTTATCAAGTTATCCCTAATAAACGAGTTGTTCCTTATATAGATCAAATGATAGCCGGTGGTGTTGCGACAGTAAGAGGTTATTCAGAGGGTTTACTTATCGGCAGAAGCGGTTATATTTTGAGTGCTGAAATGCTTTTTCCTATTTTGCCGAGAACCATAAAAAGTAAAGACAAAACAAAGGAATATCCGTTCTTGGGTACTTTTATGAAAGGTTTTGTGTTCGCTGACCATGCAGGGATATTTCCATACAAAGGAACAGGTGAAGGCAAAGAAGGTTATAACCAAAATGATTTTCTTATGAGTTTAGGATTTGGTTTTAGATTTAATTTACCAAAAGACATAAACCTCAGAATAGCTTGGGGTTTCCCTTTAATGAGAAACAACCACGAAGAAGTAAATAAATGCGGTAGATTTCATATTGAATTAAGTTTAACACCTGATTTTGATGCTCTTGTTAAGTTAAGAAAGCCAAAGAATGTTGAAAAAGTACAAGTTGATGATGAAACAAAACTTGTAAAAAATAATCCGAATAATGACAAAAAGATTATTAAAAGGTCATTCTCTCAATATATTTCTATGAATAATAAAGAACTTGCAGAAGAAATTATTAAACCGCAAACTTTAATAGAAATAAATAGTAATAATAAAAAGATTATCAAATAAAAATTTAGCAGCCATACTATAAACAACAATAATTCACATCCAAAACATGAATAATGTATCTTTCAAAATCTTTGTTATAGCGTTCGCCGGTAATTAGTTTTGAGATGTAGCTCTCGGTTAAGTTTAATCTTTTTGCAAGCATTTTTTGCGGCATGTTTTTCTGAAACATTTTGTATCGTATCATTCTTTCCCTACGGTACAAGAAATGACTTCCGCCTTCTTTCATATTATTAGGACTTTTTGACAATTTTTGCTCAAGTAATTCGACTTGTTTTCTCAGTTCTTTTTTCATGCGGTAACTCCTTTGGGGTAAATAATATTGGTACTCACATTCTAACTCTGTTGTAAAACAAAGCAAGTGTGTCTGATTGATACAAAGTTAGTTGGAAACAGTTCCATTCTTCCGAGTTCAGAGTCATTAATGGTGGTATGGATAATGAAAAATACATTACAATCAAAGAATTAGCTGAACTCAAAGGTGTAAGTGCCAGAGCTATAAGGCTGTCAAAGGATAAATATATAACCCGAGAGATAACAGTCAAAGGCGGAAAAAGTTTTGAGATTCTGTTATCAAGCATTGAACCGGAACTTCAGGAAAAATATTATTCACAAATTGTTTCGACGTATGAATTGAAACAACTTCCTATGCCAACAAATTTTCACAAACCTGATAAGGCAAAAATTATTGCACTTGCGAGGTTGGATTTATTAAACCTATGGAAAAATGAACGCAAAAATCAGGAAAACAAAACACAATTTGATAAGGATTTTTTAAGTGCATATAATGCACAAGTTTTGTATCCGGAGATTTACGCAAAACTTGGAAATGTTTCAATAGGTACTCTTCAAAGGTGGAAACGCATTTTAGGAAACAGTAATAATTATGAACTTTTGATTCCAAATTACCATTATGAGGATTATTCAAGAACCTGTCTTACAGAACACGAAAAGCAGATATTTTTGAAACTGCTTTTGCATCCGAATAAATTCAGTATCGGAAAAGCAATATCTTTAACCCAATATGTTCTAAAAACTCAGAGGGCAGAGTATATCCCTGCACCGCCGACATTCAGAAAATTCGCCAATTGGTATAAAGCAAATTATTTTGACAAATGGACTCTTTTGCGTGACGGCGAAAAAGCCCTGAGAGAAGATGTCATTCCGCATATCAAAAGGGATATTTCAAAAATCGAAGTCGGAGAAATTTTGGTAGCAGATGGGAAAAGATTAAACTTTCAGGTAATAAATCCGTTTACAGGGAAACCCTGTCGTGCAACATTAATCGGATTTTTGGATTGGAAATCGACTGTACTTGTCGGGTATGAAATAATGATAGAAGAAAATACGCAAAATATTGCGTCAGCTCTAAGAAATGCAATATTAAATCTGGGTAAAATTCCGAAGTTTGTTTATCTTGATAACGGCAGAGCATTCAGGGGTAAATATTTCATAGGAAGTGCAAAATTTGATGAAATAGGCTTAAAAGGCATTTACGAGAAACTCGGTATAACAACAGTTTTTGCAAATCCGTATAATGCGAGAGCCAAAGTTATTGAGCGATTTTTCTTAGAGATGCAGGAAAGTTTTGAAAAACTGTTGCCGAGTTATATCGGAACAAATATAGAAAATAAACCGGCAAGGTTAAGGAGAAATGAAAAGTTCCATAGTGAAATACACCAAGAATTTGTGCACACTATTCAGCAGACAATTCAGATGATAAACAGTTGGCTTGAGTATAAAAATTCTCTACCCTGCCCTAATGATAAGACAAAAAGTATTAAAGAAATGCTTGACAGTGTTGAAAAGAAAGAAATAAACCAAAGAGAGTTGGACGATTTAATGCTGGCGCAAGAGATTAAAACAATTACAAGTCAGGGTATAAGGTTCTTAAAATCTGATTATTATAACGATGCACTTTATGGGTTGAGGCAGAAAGTGCTAATAAAATACAGCCTGTTTGATTTATCTTACATTAATGTTTATACGATATCAGGTAAGTTTTTATGCAGAGCAGACAGAATTACACTAACACATCCGCTTGCTTATTACACAGGCGAAGTTAAGGATATTGAAGATTACAAACAGAAAATCCAAAAACAAAAACAGCTTAAAAATAAGACAATAAAGGATTGTAAAGAGTTTTTGAATATTGAAGAGTTGGAAATTTTAGAGTGTGAAATGGATAAAACTGAAGATGCACCTTTACCACCGCCTATTGTTCCTAAAATAGAAATTAAAAAAGAAAAGTCTCAAAAATATAATCCGGCGGTAAAACCATTATTCAAAACAAGCAGAGAAAGATATGAATACCTTATGGAACATGGCTGCACTTGTAATGATGATAGAATTTGGCTTACAGCGTATAAAGAATCAAAGGAGTATAAGCAATATGAAACCGATTTTGCGGATTGCCGGCAGAGGGCCGAAGCGTCAGCGTGCCCGTTTATCGCCGGCAACCAAGAAAGGAATAAACTATGAAACCTAAATTTGTCTTAACTAAGAATGTCAAAGGATTTATTAATCTTATTCATAACCTGAATAATAAGCCTGATAATATATCAAAAATTGGTCTTGTATATGGAAATGCAGGATTAGGCAAAACAAAGACTGCACTTTATCTTTCAATACAATATGATGCAATTTATATTAGGGTAATAAACTCTATGAGCCCAAAGTGGTTATTGGAAGAAATCGCCAAAGAGCTTGATGAAATACCAAGATTTTATACTGCAGATATTTTCAGGCAATGCGTTAATGCTCTAAAAACTAATTCGCAGATGATTATAGTTGATGAAATTGATTATCTGTTAAAAGATTTTAGAACAATAGAAACACTTAGAGATTTACACGATGAAACGGGTGTAACAATAATTTTGGTCGGAATGCAGCTTGCAAAACACAAACTCAAAAAGCATACGCACCTGTTTGACCGGATTTCAGAAATATATAATTTTACTGAATTTGAATATTCAGATATCAAACAAATTACTGAGGAAATCTCGGAAGTTGAAATTACAAAAGGGGCAGTACATTTAATACACAACAAAGCCAAAAGTTTCAGGCAAATTGTAAATACAATTGATACATTTGAAAAAGTGGCGCAAGCAAACGGATTAACAGAAATTGATGAAAATATAGCTCAGGAGGTATTGGGTGGATAAGATATTGAAAGTTGCAAAAAGATTAAAAACATTTTCTATTGAAGATATTATTATGTTCTGCGATATTGATGCAGATACCGCCAGAAAATTTTTGCAAGAATCGGAGAATATAAAGTCCTGTGGAGATAAGTTTGAATATATTGAAACAGTAAAAGCTGAAGATAAATTTAAAGTTATTAATAAAAATATTCCGTGTAAAAATTCAGACATTACGGTTGTTGCCGCTTGCGAAATGTTTTTAGAAATAAAACAGAAAACTATGACAGAAACATCATTTCAAACTTATAAAACTTTTGTTTACGCACAAATAATCCCATATTTTAAAAAGTTTCGTCTAAAGGACGTTACGGTTCAAGATGTTCAAGAATTTAAAACATTTATGCAAACAAATAAAATATCTGAACGACGAATAAAGAATATTCTTGCACTTTTAAATCAGATAATAAAACATTTTCAAAATGAAGGATATATTAATAAAACTTGTATTTTTGAAGTAAAAAGAATTGCAGATATTCCAAAAAGACAAATACAAATTCTGACTCCGGAACAATTGACGCAGCTTGTTAAAATTACAAACAAAAAATATCCTTACCTTACTCCGATTATTCAAAATTTGATTACATTAAAACAGCCTTTGAACACCCTTTTAACAAGCAGTGAACAAGAAAGGAAACATTTAAAACGAAAAATCCGGAAAGATTTTTATAAGATTAAACAGGAATTGGGTTTAACAAATTACATGATTGACGATTTAAGGTTTAGCAATCTTGACAATTAGATAAAAAAAATATATTATTAGGTCATATTAGGTCTAATTGGGTATAAATATGTTAGAAAATATTGATATTAAAATAAATAATCAAATGCTTTCAATTATCTCTGAGATTGATGAGTTCAAAGGTTCCTGGAAGCTATTAGGCAAAATGGCTCCGGAAAAATTAAGAGCTTTAAAAAAAGTTGCAACAATTGAAAGTGTAGGTTCTTCAAACCGAATTGAAGGTAATAAACTTTCAGATAAACAGGTAGAAGAATTATTATCACGAATAAAAAAACAATCTTTTGCGAATAGAGATGAAGAAGAAGTTGCAGGATACGCAAAGCTTGCTGATACAATTTTTGAGGATTGGGAAGTCATTCCGCTATCGGAGAATTATATAAAACAATTGCATAAGATTTTGCTTGAATATTCTTCAAAAGATGAAAAACATAAAGGCGAATACAAAAAAATATCCAATGCAGTTGCCGCATATGATAGTGAAGGCAAAGAACTTGGTGTTGTTTTTGAAACAGCGACTCCGTTTGAAACACCATTAAAAATGCAAGAACTTGTAGATTGGACTAACAAAAATTTATCTGATAAGTTCTATCATCCGCTTATTGTTATCGGAATTTTTGTTGTTAATTTTCTTGCAATCCACCCGTTCCAGGATGGAAACGGCAGATTATCAAGAGCATTAACAAACCTTTTACTGTTAAAATCTGGTTACGTTTATGTTCCTTACAGTTCAACAGAATCTATAATTGAGGACAACAAAGAAGGTTATTACAGAGCTTTAAGACAGACTCAGACCACTTTAAACGGTTTAAAAGATCCTGATTATGAACCTTGGCTAATGTTTTTCCTGAAAACATTACAGAAGCAAAAAATCAGACTTGAGTATAAAATTGAACACGCTAATACTTCTGTTAAAACAAATTTAGATTTACCGGAGGTTTCGGCAAAAATAATGGAAGTATTTGAAACAAAAGACAGAGCAACAATCTCTGAACTATCTGAATTAACAAATACAAATATAAATACAATTAAAAAGCATTTAGCAAATTTGGTTGAAAATAATTACCTTACAAAACACGGCAAAACCCGTGGTGCTTGGTATACGAAAATTAATCTATAAAATTTCAATGATTTTTTGAGCCAAACTATATAATAAAGGTGCATTTTGATTTAGTTGTCTTGTGCATTTGTACTCATCTGAAATAGTCTTTTTTATTTTTAATAAAAGTTCTTCAACTTTTTCTTTTTTCTCTTTTCTTGTTAGTTTGCTTGCTTCAAGTTTTTGTTGTAAATGTAATTTTATTTGTTCACAATAAGGTCTATTCCCATCTAATTCAATTTCTTCAATATTTTCTTCGTGCAATATTTCATTTGTTTTGCTTGTGACATAATCTATTGGCAGGGTATCTTCAATTGTAGCACCTGATTTAATAGAACCACATAAATCTCTTATCGTGAAAACATTTTCATCAGTATATCCTGAGCCAATCTTAATAATATCTTTTTTTATTTTTTGCCCCTGCTCATCATCATCAACTATTACTAAAGGAAATATTTCATAATATCCTGCTAACGAGGCAACAGCAGGGAGATTATCACCTTTTCCATTTGTAATTTTAATACAATTGTCTTTGAGTATACAATTTAATGCCTTTTGCAATAAAATTTTGTCACTGGCACCTTCTACAAGAATTTTATCATTAGATAAAAAATCTCTTACTATATTTAACCCAAATGCTGCCTGTAAAACTTCATCGTCATTTAGATTTTCTTCAGATGTAATTTGGTTTATGTTTGTTATTCCTGCTTTCTTTAAAACAAGGTAATGGCGATCTTTGGCATCCTTATCAATCATAAAATTAGAGTGAGTTGCTATAAAAACATAATTATTTTTACCAATTTCAAGTAATTCTTTTAGCATATATCTTACTCCAGAAGGATGTAAATGTACTTCAGGTTCATCAATTAATATAAGATTATTTTTTAAAGTTCCAGTCTTATTACTTACAGATAAGCTTAATAATAATGATACAAAATGCTTAAACCCTTGACTCCTTTCACTCATATTATGAAAAGCGCTCAAATCATCTTTATCTTGAACTTTTACATGTATATTTAATTCATCAGTAATTTCGACATCAATTAGTATCTTATGTTCAGCCCATTTTTTATTTAAATAATCTGTTGTTTCTTTTGATAATTGGTGTTGTAGACGCCTTCTATAATTGGATTTCTTTTCAATTTCATTTACTTTTGCAATTATTTCTTCTTGGGTCTTATATCCAGCTAGTGCAAAAATATTCCTTAGCGGAGGATATTTGCTCGGTTTTTCTGCAAAATCCTTCAAGGAAATACTATCTTGTATTAAATAATTTGGGTTAGATTTCCATATTGATACAGGTATTTCATATTTATTATAGTACTTTTCAAGTGTAGGTATTATATATTCTTCCAATTTTTCTTGGGTTAATTGCTTATATTCTGATTGCTGCTCTTCTGTTAAACTTTTTAATTCTGTTGAGTTTATTATTTCAATAGTTGTTTTCTTTTGTGAAGGTTGCGAAACTCCGTTAACAACTTTTCCAGGAATTTCTGTAGTTTTCTCAAGAAAATATTTGTTATTTAGTGTAAGTTGTTTAAATTCAAATACCCATTCTTCACTAAGTTTATCATTATCTTGTAAATATATTTCCTTTGTTGCACTTGTTACTGTAATTCTGCTTAAAAGATCTTCTGGAATTTTCATTGTAGAAGATATGTCTTTGCGGTATCCACTTGCATTTTCTGATTCCATTTTATAAAAAACTGAAACAATATCCGCTTCGTTTTGTTGATTTCTAATCGATAAAAAATCTGCAGATGGCTCTTCGTTATATTGATGCAAAAAGGACATTGCATCTAATATATTACTTTTACCAGTTTCATTTTTCCCAAGAAGAATAGTTGTATAACTATTATTACGTTTTATAATCGGAATTTCTATTTCATTAATTGATTTATAATCTGCTATTTTTATATTTTTGAGTTTCATCATACTCCCACAAGTCTTTATCAATAGTGAAATTATATCATTATAGCTATATGTTCTACCTAAAAATTAACAAAAAATTAAGTATTTGCAATACAAAATTTGACTGAAAGTGATAGATTTTAGAGAGGATTTTTGTTGTTTTGTAACGTTTTTTGGGTACTGATTTTACTGCTATTCAAATATAATAAACACTTCCGGCTTACTTCCGAGTTAGAAATATGGTATTTTAATTGGGACTTTTTTGTCCCAATTTAATCATCGCCATAATATAGAGTATATTTGAATTGTAGTGTTTGCTCAGATTTATATCGGACTTTTTAGTGACAGAAAGTGGACAAAAAGTCACCTTTCGTCCCGTCACAGTCAATTCGTATAAAATCGCTAATCCTTAAACGTGTGGGCTAACATAGGCTAATTAATTACAATTCAAATGTCCCAAATAAACCCCATTGCATCAAAAGTTTTCATTTTTTTCAATTCCCCAACCCAATCACCAATTTTATTGATTTTCTTAAATGATTTATCATGTTTTAGATTAATGCTATAAACATTCTTGTTGTTATATGCTTGAAACTTGTTTGTTTGATTAATTATTATTAAGTCAAATGTTTCATTTGTCCTATATCTATTTATTACTTTTATAAAAAGGTCTACATCTTCAACCGAAATAATCTCAAACGTCGCGACAATAAAGTATATGTGAATTGATTGATTATCTAAAACTTTATATAAGTTCTTAATTCTATTTTTGTAACGTTTTACAAATTCTTTTTGGGTTAATGAATCATGATTAAATATCATACCTGTTTTATTATTTATCCAATAATTCTTTTCTTTATCAAAAGTAATGTCATCAAAAAAATTGTTAAAATTTGTTGATAACAATTCCACATTCAGACTGAAATTAGAAAAACATAAATCAAAAGGGTATGATTCTTCTCCATATTTTCTTGTTGGTTTAAATCTGTTAATCGTTGTTATTACTCTTGGCAGACAATAATTTCCGAAAGGAACTATTTTATAATTTTTGCAATGTTTAGAATAGAAATCAAAATCGGATTTTCCCAAATATGATAACCATAAACTATTAATATATGGAAAATTCTTAAAAATTCTGCTCAATAAAAATCTCATATCTTAAATCTCCGTAAATAAGGTACATTTAATGCAAATAATTACGTAAAATATAGTATAACTATATAAATAAAGTAATTTATTGTCGAAAATTTACTTTATTTATGGTTTATTCCGTTCGTTAAATTTCGTATTAAAAAAATAAGGTTTATGATGAACAATATAAAAATTTTATTTGGTAGAAAAATCAAAGAATATCGTAAAAAACGGAATTTGACCCAAGCTCAACTTGCAGAAATGGTGCATATAGATGATAAGCATATTAGTTGTATAGAAAATGGAAAAAATTTCCATTCTGCAGATTTACTTGAAAGATTGTCAAACGCATTGAATGTAGAACCCAAAAATCTGTTTGAATTTTATTATTTGCAGGATTATGAGGATTTGAAATCAGATATTATTTCAATGTTAAATAATTTAACTCATGATGATTTAGTGTTGGTCCATAAATATATTAGAAATTTTATAATATCCTAATTCTGTAAAATTTTCAGATTTAAAACTCCAAAAGTTATAGATAATTTTTATTTGTTATGTCTAAAGAATTTCCTCGTTATTTATAACGAGGAAATAATTAGTTTATTAAATACTTTCTATCCTTGCATTAGGCTGTCATAATCAAGATGATTTTTTCTTGCATAATTTAAAAATTCTTTTTCTTTTTCGGAAACTCTTACTTGGAATTTTAATACAACTCCGTTTTTAGGTTTCCTCCCCGCTCCTTTTCTTGCGCCACCTCTGCCATATGTTTCTTTATAGAATTTTTCACCGCTTTCCTCTTCACATTCTTCATGGGTTATTTGAGTGTATTCCGGTTTCATTTCTTCAGGATATATTCCTTTAACATATCCTTCTTTGTCTTTGATATAAATTAAATTTTTATCTGCCATAATGACCTCCTATAAATTTTTGATACGTTTTCTTGCTGCTTTTTTTCCCCATTCAGGTGTTTTAGTTTTTATAAATATTGTTACAACAATAATTAAAGCACCATCACGATATGTGTATAATGATCTTAAATTTGAAGTTTTGATTTCATACATATCTTTTTCAATTTTTTTAGTTAGAACTCTTTCAAGTCCCTCATTTTCAATAAGAGAATAATCATCATCTAACAGTTGTTTTTGTTCTGTTGTTAATGTGTCATATTCTTGATCGGCTTGTTTAATTTTTACGACTTTAGATTTCATCTCAAACCCTGTATATTCTTATTATAGCATATTTTTAGAATTTGTCAACATATTCAAAGCCTAGCCGATTATTATGTTATATTTTTTATGCACTTAGGAGTTTTAGTCCTGTGATGCTGCAAAGTATCATTCCAATGCACAAAAATTTTACAAAACTTATCGGCTCTTTAAATAATAATATCCCGAGGATTACCGTTCCCGTTGTACCTATCCCCGTCCAAATTGCGTATGCCGTGCCAAGCGGGATTTCTTTTAACGACAACGCAAGAAAATAGTAGCATGCAATCATTCCTATTACCGTAACTGTTGGGCTGATTGGATTCGTAAATCCGTTTGAAAGTTTCAACCCTACGGCCAACTGATTTCAAAAATTCATGCAATTATTAAATAAATCCAAGACATAATTTAATCCTTTCTCTTGCCTTATATAAAACAAAAAAGCTTCGGGAAAAACTTATTCTCCCAGGCTTTTATCCTTCCGTGAGGGCGCATAAAAACTTATACTCCCTGTTTTCTCTCAGACCGGTCCATTAAAACTAATGCGGAACCTTAGAAAACATATTTCTATTAACTTGTTTAAGTATGATACCATAAAAATTCGCAATATGTTTGTTTATGCTAAAATTACTTGATGAATGAATGTAAAAGTTTCTTGCCTAATGCAGATAATAATTCAAAAATTTTAATTCTCGGGTCAATGCCCGGGGTGAAATCGCTAAGCGAACAGCAATATTATGCGCACCCTCAAAATCGTTTTTGGAAAATCATGGCAAAGTTTTGCTCCTGTGAAAATCTCACCGCACTTTCTTACCCTCAAAAATTAAAAACTCTTCTTCAAAATCATATCGCCCTGTGGGATGTAATTGAATCTTGCCAAAGACCGGGCAGTTTGGATTCTGATATTCAAAATGAAACACCGAATGACATTGGGCGCTTGCTTAAAAAATACCCCAATATTAAAACAATTTGCTTAAACGGAAATAAATCGTACTCTTCATTTAAAAAATATTTCCCGAATCTGTTAAACTCTTATCAATGTTTTAAATTACCCTCCACAAGTCCTGCCAATGCACGCTACCGTTTTGACGATTTATACAAGGTTTGGTATGAAGCTTTAGTGTCAGTTGCAAAATGATTGTGAAGAAATGTAAATGCAAATTAAAATTAGTGTATTTTTGACAATTTATTCAAAATAATTTTCTAAAAATATGGATTAATTATCATAATTCTAATTTTTTACTTTTCGTAACGCCGTTTTTTGAGTCTTTTTGTGTAAAATCTTAAAACTTTGTCATCTTAAAATACATAAATCAGAAACCTCTTTAATTGACAAAATGCTACTTGTGTAGTAGGTTAATTAAAAAGGGGGTGTATCTATTGAGAATATCAGCTATACAAAGTTATTATCGTACAAGCAACACTTATTCAAACAACAGAAAGAACAACATTTTAGGACAGGTTCCTGCAGCTCAAAATAATATGGGAATGATACCGGTGGTTTCAAGACCCGATTTAAAGGCTGTGAATTTTACAGGGGTTTATTCTCCGCTATCTATTGTAAAGAAGTTCCCGTTAGATGACAGGTTGGCGGATTTGTTCAATTTGTCAATTTCAGGGGATATGATTGTAGCGGCAAAAGATTTAAAAACTGCGCAAAAAGCCCTGAGAAACAATGTTAAAAATATCGGGCACGTAATTAAAAGATTGTTTTTGGTTCCCGAGGACGGACTTGACGGAGTTGCAGCATTTGCAAGAACTCCCGACGGATCGCTTGAAGTATTTAACCCTAATGAAGCAAACATTTACGTAAATTACTTCAGGGGCAAGCATGGTTTTATTAAAACAGGTGAAAGCGCTTATGTTGTAAACGGCGACGTTGTAAAATTGGGCGACAGGCACATAAAAATTAAAGATCACCCCGATGCTGATATTTCCGTAAGCAGGCATATTTTTGCAAAGGTTATCGATAAAACTCACGAAGTCCAAAAAGATGTTCAAAATGCTGTAGAAAGAGCTAATACAAAAACTTTAACATCTTTAACTTCCGCTCAAAAAACCAAATACAAACCGATTACTTTTGCAGATATTGGCGGTCAGGATAGTGTAATTAAAGATCTTAAAAAAGGAATTTTGTATCCGATTAAATATCCTGAAGCATACAAAAATTCAATACCTAACCACGGGTTCATTTTATACGGGCCTCCGGGAACGGGTAAAACTTTGATAGCCCAAGCTCTTGCTAACGAATCAAATGCAAGTTTTATCAAATTAAACGGACTTGAAATGGAATCTATGTGGGTCGGAGAATCTGAAAAGAACTGGCGTAAATTATTTGATAATGCCCGCAAAAATCAGCCTGCAATCATATTTATAGATGAATTTGATGCGGTAGCCAAGAAACGTGGCAGTATTGATGTTTACGGTGATAAGGTCGTTAACCAGTTGTTGACATTGATGAGCGATGTAGAGAAAAACGGCGATGATATTTATGTCGTAGCTGCGACAAACAACCAAAAAGCTCTTGATGAAGCGATTACACGTTCGGGACGTTTCGGTAAGCATATTGAAGTAAAAGCTCCGGACAATGTTAAGGCTGTTTCTCAAATTCTTGATATTCACACGAAAAACAAAACTCTTGCGCCTGATTTAAACAAAGCTGCAATTTCTGAAAAATTGCTCAAAAAGAGGGCTACGGGTGCCGATATTGCTCATATCGTAAATGCTGCGAATGAAAATGCATTTGAAAGAGCAGGAATTTACGAAAAAATGGAAAACGGAACTTTTGCAAATGAAGATATTGAAAAACTTCAAATAACGGAAGATGATTTCAACAAAGCAATTGATGCATTTGCAAATAAAAACAATCAAAGAAAGCCTGTCGGCTTTAACAAATAGTTATTCATACATTTTCTTTATATTATGAATACCGAAGAAGCTTGATATTTATTAATATTAGCCGATTCGGTATTTTTTTATGAATATTTAAATTTTGTTGGATTTACAACATACTATTTCTTTTATTTCGTTTTTAATAACAATGTACAGTTTAAAGGAGAAACGATATGTCAATGTTTTGTTTTCAATGTGAACAAACCGCCAAAGGTCAAGGCTGCACGGTTTGCGGAGTATGCGGGAAAAAAGAAGATACCGCTCATTTACAAGATGATGTTATAAGTTCATTAATTGAGATTGCATCTGTTAACAAACCCAATGATGAAACTACAAAATTTATTATAGACGGATTATTTACAACAATTACGAATGCTAATTTTGATAATGATGCATTAAAAACTATGATAAAAAATCCTAAATACGATATGAATAATATTTGGGGCGCAAATGAAGATATCAGAAGTTTGAAATCTTTAATTTTGTTCGGCATAAAAGGTATGGCAGCTTATGCTCATCATGCTTGGGCGCTTGGTTATAAGAATGAAGAAGTTAACAATTTCTTCTACGAAGCTTTAAGTTCGTTATCAAAAGATTTATCTGCCGATGATTTATTAAAACTTGTTTTAAAAACAGGGGAAGTAAATTTGAAATGTATGGAAATGTTGGATAAAGCAAATACAGAATCATACGGCAATCCCGAACCTACTCAGGTTACGAAAAATATTGAAAAAGGTCCGTTTATCATAGTAACGGGACACGATTTGCATGATTTGAAAATGTTGTTGGAACAAACAAAAGATAAGGGTGTAAATATTTATACACATGGCGAAATGCTTCCTGCTCATGCTTATCCCGAACTAAAAAAATACCCTCAGTTGAAAGGTAATTTCGGTACAGCATGGCAAAATCAGCAAAAAGAGTTTGACAATGTTCCCGCTGCAATTTTGTATACAACAAACTGCTTAATGCCCGTTAAACCGTCTTATAAAGACAGAGTATTTACAACGGCCGTTGTTCATTATCCCGAGTGCTTTTATATAAAAGAAGATGAAAACGGCAATAAAGATTTTTCTCCTGTCATAAATAAGGCACTTGAACTTGGCGGATATAGTGAAGATAAGAAAATGCCCGGAATTAACGGCGGCGAAACATTAACGGTAGGATTCGGACATCACACGGTTTTAGGCGTAGCGGATAAAGTTATTGATGCCGTCAAATCGGGAGCTTTAAAGCATATATTCTTAGTCGGTGGATGTGATGGTGCAAAACCGGGAAGAAACTATTACACGGAATTTGTAAAACAAACACCTGCGGATGCTCTTGTTTTGACCTGCGCATGCGGCAAATACAGATTTAACGATATGGATTTGGGTAATATCGGCGGAATCCCGAGATTACTTGATATGGGACAATGCAATGATGCGTACTCAGCCATAAAAGTTGCAGTCGAACTTTCAAAGGCATTTAATTGCACCGTTAATGAGCTTCCTCTTTCAATTGTCCTTTCGTGGTATGAACAAAAGGCTGTTTGTATTCTTTTAACCCTGTTATACCTTGGTATAAAAAATATCAAACTCGGACCGAGTCTCCCTGCATTTGTATCGCCCAATGTTCTTGATATTTTGGTTAAGAATTTCAACATTGCACCTACTACGACTCCCGAACAGGATTTGAAAGAAATTCTCGGATAATTTACCTCGTTCTATATACAAAGAAAAATACGACAGACCGAAAGTTTGTCGTATTTTTTAATGCAAACGGTTTATAATTGTCATTTTTATTTACAACTTTAAAATAAATTGATATAATAAAATCAGGTAAGTTTATTATCAAAAAAAAGGAGAAATAAATGTTATGTTTAAATTATTGGCAGGTTTAATTATTGCACTCGGTGCAAGTTTCGGGCTCAGCGTATGGGCGACGTCAGATGATAAAGAAAACGCATTCATTCCTGATGAGAATTACAAACCCGATATGTCCCGTGGGGCAAATAATTTTTATCAAAGCGATTTGGTAAATCACAAAAAAGTATCATTTAAAAACATTTACAATATGAAAGTCGTCGGGAATTTGTATACTCCCAAAACAATGGCAGCAGATGCAGTTTTACCCGCAATCGTTGTCGGTCATCCGATGGGTGCCGTTAAAGAACAAAGCGCAAGTTTGTATGCTCAAAAAATGGCTGAAAAAGGATTTGTTACCCTTGCAATAGATTTGAGCTTCTGGGGTGAAAGCGCAGGCAAACCCAGAAACAGTGTTTTGCCCGATGTTTATTCGGAAGATTTCAGCGCTGCGGTTGACTATTTGAGCTCTTTAAAATATGTTGATAAAAACAAAATCGGTGTAATCGGCATTTGCGGAAGCGGCAGTTTTGCAATAAGCGCTGCAAAAATCGATTCACGTATCAAGGCAATTGCAACGGTCAGCATGTACAATATGGGCAATGCCGCAAGACATGGTTTGAACAACTCTTTATCATTAGACCAAAGAAAAGCTTTAATTGATGAGATTTCTCAAAAAAGAACCGAAGAGTTCGGCAATAGAACTCATGAATTAACAGGCGGAACGGTCGATGAATTGAAAGAGGATACAGATTCAATTCAAAGAGAGTTTTACGATTTTTACCGCACCCAAAGAGGGGCATGCGGAGATAAAACCTCCACTCATCCGACTTTGACATCTTATGCAAAATTTTTGAATTTCTATCCGTTTGAAGATATTGAGTCAATTTCCCCGAGAGCTATGTTATTTATAACGGGTGATTGGGCTCATTCAAAAGAATTTTCGGAAGATGCGTACAATCGTGCAGCCGAACCTAAAGAAATTTATTATGTAAACGGCGTCGGCCATACCGATTTATATGACAGAGTTGATATTATTCCGTTTGACAAATTAGACAGTTTCTTTAAAGAACATTTAAATTAATAATTTTATAACAATTGTAAAAACATACGCTATAAAAGGATTACAAGCTGATATCATGCTGTAATCCTTTTATATTTCTTAACAACCCACTTGATTTTTTTTCGCAAAGTAATATAATGCAAGTGTAAAAAGTACAATTAATATAAAGAATGCGTACTGATTATGACATTTATCCAAAATACAACAAAGATAGCGGAAGCAACCGCAGAGAAAAAACAAACATTTATCCAAAAAATTTGTAACAAGTTAGGCGAAAATAACAAGCCGATTTTTACCGTAATGGCTATTGCAACAGGCAAAGGAATTGTCCGTCCTTCATTAACCATAACCGATAAAAAAGAAAGACCTGATGCAAGAAAATATGCAGCATTGAGAGAACTTATGACAGAGTTCATCGGAGTTCCGACAACATTTGTTGCAGGTTGGGTTGCAGAAAGTTTAACGGGTTTGTTAGCTAAAAAAGGAACGCTGCAATACAAAAATACAAAGTCTGTTTTATCATTACTTGGTATATGTAGTGCGGCCGGTTATTTTGTTCCTCATTTTTGTAACAAATTTATGCCGCCGATTATGAAAAAGTTGATGCCGAATTATGATCCGAATGCTTCAACTTCGCAGCCTGTTCATGTAGCTGATTTGGTTCCTCAAAAACAGGAGTTCGGTTCGTTTGCAGGCGCATTGAAATCTGTCGGCACTCCTAAAATCAATATGGCACAGTTAAATACTTATCCGAAGTCATCATTATATTTAAATTCGGGAATGAAGGTGTAAGATGAACGTAGCTCCTATTCAACCAAAATTAAATACAATTCAAAGAATTTTATCAAATCCGAAAGCTGCAGCGTTTGCGCAAAACACGGTTTGTGCCATTGCGGTTGAAACAACCTTGAAAGCAACAGGCAGACCGTTGTTCATCTATCATGATAAAAATGCTAACCCTCAATCTAAAAAATATGCTGCAACAAAAGAATTTTTATACCAGTCATTTTGCTTGGGGTTGTATTTAGGTTTTATTAACCCCATTAAAAAATTCGTTTACGATAAAATGAGCAAATGGCAAGCAGGCAAGGATCCTGAAAATAAACGTAAGATTGATTTATACAATGCTTTCCAATATAAAATTGGTAAGGCTCCCGATAAAGAGTCGAAAAAAGCTTTAGAAGCAAAATTGGGAGAACTTTTACATACGAATAAAGATTATCGTTTCGGTAAAGGTCTGAAAGAATTGAGCGCAATTGTTTCCACCGTATTTATTCTTGCAGGCTGTGCTCCCGTTCTTTCTCAGATTATACTTCACCCCGTTATGGACTTAATTTTCGGCAAAGGCAACAAAAATCAAAAAAATCAACCTGCCAAAACAGCTCAAGCAAAGGCATAACTGGATTTTGTTAATAAATAAAACGCCGCATAACAATTAATGTTTGTGGCGTTTTTGTATGCTTCATAAAATTCTTTATCTTATAAAATTCGTTGCAATCCATTCTTCTTTTTCGGGCAAACCGAATTTTTCTTTCCCTAACGCTATACTTTTCATTAAGAAAGACATATTGTTTGCAAGAGTTCTCATTGTTTGCAAGCCTTCGGCATCTTGAGATGCTTCGCCTTGTTTTCTGCCGTGAACGCTGTTCCAATATTGGCTTGAAGCGATAGGCATATTCGAGATTGTAAAGAATTTGTTCAATTCATCAAATGTTGCGCTGCAGCCGCCTCTCCTTGATACAACTACGCTTGCGCCGACTTTCATTGTTTTATCAAAATGTGTGCTGAAAAATAATCTTTGGACAAAAGCGACTAACGTGGCGTTTGCGCATGCATAATAAACAGGGGTGGCAATTATTAAACCGTCGGCTTTTTCAAATTTGGGAGCTGTTTCGTTTACCAAATCGTTAAATACACATTTGCCCGTTTCTGCGCATTTGTAACATGCAATACAGCCTCTTATATCTTTTGGACCGACGTTTACGACTTCTGTTTCGACTCCGTTTTTGTCAAATGTTTTTACTAGTTCGTTTATTGCGATGGAAGTATTTCCTTTAAGGTGCGGACTTCCGTTAATAATTAATACGTTCATACAAACCTCCTTTTTTGTTGTTATAACATAAAACTTTTTTCAAATAAAAAGCCCTGAATAATATTTTCAAGGCTCTGTAATATAAAATGAATTGTAAAAATTATTTTTAAAGTTTATAGGTGTATAAGTTCATAAGTGATTTACAAAATTTTGAACTTAATAAATATTACTTGTTTCTTATCAGGCTTTAGTCCGTATATAACGGCGCTAATTTCTTCGATTGCTGAGGAATTACTCCTTCTTCAATCGACATATACACTCTGTAATCAATATCTGCAAAGCAGTTATCAATGCTTTCGATTTGTTTTAATTTTGCATCGTCAATATTATTAGCATCAATCATATCGGCAATTTGTTCAAATCTGTCAACGTGTTCTCTGAATCTGTCCGTTGCATAATCTTTAGCCTGCCATGTTGTGATAAGGAAAGGCCAATCAGAACTTTGCAATAACAGATTTTCTCTTGCAAGTTGGTTCAATGCTCTATGCAACAATTTGTTATCGGGAATTGTCGGATATCTGTCGGCAATTTCTGTAATACGTTTTTCACAAGAGTGAATAATCGGCCACATCCATTCAGTCAAATGGTTGTTCCAAACATAGAAATGTCCGCCTTGTCCCCATGATGATTCGGGGATTTGGATAGCTTCCGTCGGAGGATGAGCGTGTAAATATTCACCTGCCGTCATTCTTTCAACTTGAGGCAAGAAGTTGTTTAATTTTCTGATAACCTGTTTGATAAATTCAATACCCTCAAACCACCAATGTCCGAAAAGTTCCGTATCAAATGATACCATAACAAGCCCTTCTTTGCCGTTGTGAGATTGTTTGTAATCGTTTAACAAATGATAAATCAATGTTGTATAGTGATCGGAATTTGAATTAACCTGATTTAAAGCTAATACCGGGTCATAGAGCATTTTGTCGCCCAAATCGGTTTTAGGAGAAGTAATTCTCCAGTAATTCATACCTGATTTATCATCTTTTTTATGAAATTCTCTATAGCATCCGTCGCCGGGGTATCCGTCAGCTGCTGACCATACCTGATAGCCTGCTCTGTCGTTTCTTCCCATAACTGCAACCTGTGCATCAGGCAACCAATATGCAGAATATGTATCATATCCTGTCGGTTCTCTGTCAGGTAACGGAATGTATTCAATATTACCGTAAATTCCGACTACACGTCTGCAACCGATAGAATTTCCGCCTTCTATTACGTGAGATTCTGTAAAAAAGTATTCAATATCGTTATTTTGGAGAGTAACTTCAATTGCGGGACGCCAATGTTTTTTCCCGTCTTTGCCTACAAATTCGTAACCTTGACGGTATGCACATTCAGGCAGCCAAGCCCCTTTTGCTTTTTTGCCGAATAATTTTTTAGTAGTATCGGAACCTACTTTAAATTGTGCATTTAAGTTGTTATCCGTTGCAAGTAACGGTGAAAAACCGTGAGTTGCGCCTGAAGTTGTAATTTCAATACAACCGAGGTCTTGCAAATTCTTAAAAGCTGAAATTAAATCTTTATGATATTTATTTACAAAAGAATCTTTAATATTTGAATACCAATCGAAATAATATTTAGCAAGATATTTCAAATGCTGTGAATAAGGAACTTTAGGATCGGGATATCTTTCCAAATCCTTTGAAACGCTTTCAATTTTATTATCCAAATATTTAACGAAACCGTTTTGCAAATATTCATCATTCAATTGTTCTGCAAGAATAGGGGTAATACCTACGGTCAGTTTTGCTTTAATGCCTTCTTCGTAATATAAATCCGAGATTGCATTTACCAAAGGAACATAAGTTTCTGCCATGCATTCATACAGATTTTCTTCCCCGAAAGGCCACATACCTGCTTTTCTGTAGAAAGGTAAGTGGGAGTGTAACATAAAAACAAATTGTCCTGTTGCCATTAATTGCCTCCATTCTTCTGAAATATATACTTTAATATAAATCAATTATGTATAAAATACATATACCACAAATGACTAAAAAATATAATACTTTTTAACTAATTCGGTTGAATAATTTTACAAACGGTAATAATTATATTTAAGTATATGTTTGTAATATATTAAGTGTAGAATAATATTAATTTGTAAGGAGGTATTTGTTATGTTAAGTGATGCATTATTTTTATTACTAATAAGTTTAGGGGTATCTATCATATTTTTAACCTGTATGGCAATGTATTTTTTACCGTCAATTATTGCGTTTATAAGAAATCATCCTCATAGAATTGCAATATTGATTTTAAACCTTATAACCGGTGCAACGGTTGTCGGTTGGATTGCATCTTTCATCTGGGCATTTATTGATAAACCCGCAATCAAACTTGAAGATAAACCAACCACGGCACAAGAAATTAAAGAGCTCGCTCAACTCAAAGATCAAGGCATCATAACCGAAGAAGAATTTGAAGCAAAGAAAAAAAATTTGCTTGATTTATAATTTTTAAAAAAGTCATTGTTTTGAAGTTACATCGTTAAGAAATCATTAAAAAATCGCAATAAATACAAATCATGTATTATCATATATTGTAGGAGATTATAAAATTATGAAATACAAAGATTACTATGAAATATTGGGAGTAAAAAGAGGTGCAACGGAGGCGGAAATCAAATCCGCATACCGTAAACTTGCAAGAAAGTATCACCCCGATGTAAATAAAACAAAAGATGCCGAAGCAAAATTCAAAGAAATAAATGAAGCTTACGAAGTTTTAGGAGATAAAGCTAAAAGAGAAAGATATGACAGTTTGGGTTCAAACTGGCAAAGCGGGGCTGATTATACTCCGCCTCCCGGATTTGAAAATTTCGGATTTAATCCAAATGGCGGAGGATATCAGCAGTTCCGGTTCTCAAGCGGAGATATGGGCGGAATGGGAGGATTTTCCGATTTCTTCAGCTCTCTGTTTGGCGATATGATGGGCGGAGCAGGTACAACAAGCCGCAGAACTTCAAGAAGAAGCTCAGGCGCACGTAATTTCGGAGGATTTGATTTCGGTTCGATGGGCGCAGATCAAACAGGTGCAACAGGCGCAAGAACAACAAGAAGAAGTTCCGCAGCATCTAAAAGTCAGGATTTAGACATAACTTTAAATCTTAACGTAACGGCTAAGGATTTATTTAGTGATGCTCCGATTAATGTTCATTACAATGTGATGGAAAAATGCCCGTATTGTAACGGCAGCGGCTATTGCTCGCATTGTGGAGGAACGGGGATTTTAAATGAAAATAAATCCATAAAAGTTCGTCTGCCTAAGGGTATAAAAGACGGTCAGAAAGTTCGTTTAAAAGGTGAGGGTAAAACTGATGCATACGGTCAAAAAGGCGATATGTATTTGATTGTTCACCCTAAAGATTCCGAATATGAAATCAAAGACAGCGATTTGACAAAAGATGTTGAAGTTACTCCGCCCGAAGCTGTTTTAGGCTGCAAAAAAGAAATTAAAACTTTGCACGGTGATATTTCAATCCAAATCCCTGCAATGACTTCATCAGGCAAAATGCTCAGACTTAAAAATCTCGGCTTGCCGAAAAAAACAGGCGGATACGGAAACTTAAACGCAAGAGTGAAAATCGTTTTGCCGTCAAAGTTAACCCAAAAACAAATTGATTTATATAAACAATTATTATAATCAATAAACCAGCATGAATGATTTAACCGCACGTCCTGCTCCGTCGCCTTTTAAGGAGGTAACTTCAATTTCTTTTTTATAATTCATTGAAGTCGAACTGCCGCCGTCAAATGCCATTGCTCTGTCCAGTCCCAATTCTTTGCACAAATCTGAAACTTCATACATATCCATCGGGTGTTCGTCTGTTATTATTAAAATGTGGCATTCGTCCGTGCCTTTTAAACCTATAATTGTTCTGGAAGTTTTATGCAGAACCGATGCGGATTCTCTTATAATTTGTCCTTGAGTATTTTTTGCGATAAATCCTTCTTCTTCAAGTTTTAATTCGGGATACACCAAAGGACCTCCCTGAGAGGAAGTTATGATTGTGCATTCAAAAGGTATTGCTGCTTTGTGCGGGGATATTTCATATTGAAACTTGTTGCCGCATTGCATTACACGAAATTCGCTTCGATTTAGAATTTTATTCATATTTTTGCGAATAAACGAATTTGTGTAAAGAGATTTGTTAAAAATAGGATCCGCAACGGTCATTCTGTCTGTTACGATGTATGAAATCGTTTGAGCGTTTTTCGGATCAAAAAATCCCGCATTTATAGTCAATCTGTCTTTGGCTTTTTCGTGCGCCTCTTTATTTGTTATTAAATCGTCGCTTGATACGAATTTAATTTTCTTTTTGATTTTTTCGCCTTTTAGAACAATATGATATATTCCGTCATTGTGTGAAATCTCAATATCTTCAGCAAATGCGGGAGTAAAACACATGATGAGTGTAAAAATTAAAAACAGTTTCAAAAATTTCATATTATAAATCCTTTAATTTATAAAATCCGTAAATGGCTCCGATAAAGCCCAAAGTCGGAACGATTGCCGTAATATACGGAGATAAAATTCCTTTTTCTGCAAGTAAATCGAAAAACGGCTGAGTTATATAGTAAAGGAATACACACCCGATACCTACGGTAAAGCCCCAAACTCTCTGTTCTCTGGGTCTGCTGAACCCAAGCAAACAACCAAGAATTGCAAGTAAAATACAGACTAACGGTGTTAAAAATCTCTGCAAATACTTGTTGAGCATATAATTGTATTCTTCATCAAGATTTTCATATTTTAAAAGTTTTAAATATTTCTTTAATTTTGGAGTCGAAATATCCCTTTCTTTAACAACAGAATATTTCATCAGCATGTAAGCATTATGCGCCGAGTGATTGTCCAAAATATTCAAATGGTCAATATGGTCAATATCAATATAAATCCCGTCATTTGAAATTTTATATCTCGTAACGTCATTCAATGTCCATTTATCGTCATTTGCCGTGCCGTTTTTAGCATAGTAAATCGTAGATAATTCATGAACATCCTGATAAACCTGATTGGAAAAATCAAGAACTATAACGTTTTCAATATTTCTTTTTACCCCTCTTGAAACAACAACAGCAAGCAAAGGATGCCCCGATTTATCTTTTTGGGTATAAATATACTGCGCCGCAACAAAATCCCCTCTTATTGCTCTTAATTTGTTCTCTGCAAAAGGTGTACCTCTGTCTTTCAACAAAAAGCAAAACGAGGAGAAAAACATTGCAAATATGACAACGGGAACAATAATTCTTTGAAACGACATACCCGTTGCTCTAAATATTGTCATTTCGGAATCTTTACTCAATCTGTCGAAAGTGAACAATGTTCCGAGCAATAACCCTACAGGGATTGCTTTATCAAGAACTTTTGGCAGTTCGTAATACAGAAGTAAAATTGCCGTTTTAAAGCCGTATTCTCCTGCCAACGCTCTTTTAATCGTATTTAAAAGAATCTCGGGGGCAATCCATACAATCGTAAATAACAGGACTGCACCGATTGTTGCAAATGCGACCTGCTTAAATACGTATCTGTCATATATGCTTATTTTAGGAATTTTAATATTCATTACAGCTTGAAGTCCTCACCCAGATAATGCTTTTTGGCAACAGGATCATTTGCGACATCAATACTTCTGCCTTGAATTTTAATTTTTCCGTCAAAGATAACGTAAGCTCTGTCGGTAATTGATAAGGTTGCTTTCGGGTTGTGGTCGGTAATTAAAACCCCCAAACCTTTGTCAACAGACAGCGTTCTGATATTTTCTTTAATTTCACCGATTGCGATAGGGTCAATACCCGTAAACGGTTCATCAAGCAGAATGAAATCAGGACTTGCGGCAAGTGCTCTTGCAAGTTCGACCCTTCTTCGTTCACCGCCCGATAATGATATAGCGGCTTCTTTTCTTAATTTTTTTACCCCAAATTCATCAAGCAAATCTTCAAGTTTTTGTTTCTTCTCATCTTCTGATAATTTATCGTTCATCTGTAAAACGAGTTTGATGTTATCTTCAACAGATAAACTTCTGAAACTTGATGCTTCCTGCGGAAGATATCCGATACCTGCTCTTGCTCTCAGGTGCATAGGCATCTTGGTAATATCTTTGCCGTCTAATAAAACTTCGCCTTTATTAGGTTTTACAAGTCCGACAACCATATAGAATGTTGTCGTTTTTCCTGCTCCGTTAGGTCCCAAAAGCCCGACGACTTCGCCTTTATTTATTTCAAAAGAAATATCGTTTACAACTCGTCTGTGCCCGTATATTTTTACAAGATTTTTAGTTTCAATTTTCATTTTGTACCCTTTTTATTTTTTAATTTTATCAGTAAAATTAAAGATTGTAAATGATTTTAATTATACATGTTTTGCGCTTTTTCCATGCCGTTTTCAAGGTAATATTCAATTCCTTCTACAGCGGTTTTTAAAACAGGTTTCAATTTATCAAGCTGATATTTGTAAAAGTTTTGCAAAACAAAATCTTCGGCAGGTATGGGCGGCTGGGGACCGATACCTATTTTGAGCCTTGCAAATTCTGATGAGCCGAGGCTTTTTATTATTGATTTAATCCCGTTGTGCCCGCCGTCTGATCCTGATGGACGAAAACGTATTCTGTCCAGTTCTAATGATAAATCATCGTAAACTATTAAAATATCTTTAACATCAATTTTGTAATAGCTCATAACGGCAGACACCGCATCGCCCGACAAATTCATATATGTGGTCGGCTTTATCAAAATGATGTCATTTAATCCTTTCGGGAATTTCGTAATATAGCAATGCAGCTTTTTATTTTCCTTAAATTGCACATCGTTATTTATAGCCCATTTGTCGGCAACCATAAAGCCGGCATTGTGCCTTGTCCATCTGTATTTCTCTCCGATATTGCCTAATCCGGCGACTAATTTCATGATTTTATCCCTTTTTATTATTTTAACTCAAATAAATATTACCATAATGATATAGAAACTTTAAGCTTAAAAATTTAATAAATAGCAAATAAATTAGGGTACAAATGAGGTTAAATTTATGAAAAACAAAACAGTTAAAGAAAAAAGTTCGCAAAAGGTTTTAAAATTTTTAAAGAAAAATTCATTGCATAAGAAAGATTTTGCGCAAATGATAGGGGTTACATTGTCTTATGTGTACAATTTGATAGATGAAAGTATTCCGTTTTCGACAAGAAGTTCAACGTTAGAGCGAATAGCAACGGTCATGGATATAAAACCCGAAGAATTTGAGGAGTATAAAATCCCGCAAGAGCCGATTTTGGAAGATGATTCCGTTGCGATGATAAAGGGACTTTTAAAAAAGAAAAAAATAAGCACGGTTAATTTTTTAAAATCGTTCCCGAGGAAAAAGAGGGTTTATATTGTAGACATGCTGCGGGGGGCTTATCCTTTGCCGATTGATTTTAAGGAATTGCAAATGATAGGGCAGACTTTGGGGTTGTCAAAAAATGATATTTTCAATTTGTGGGAGGACAGAATGAAACAGGTGCTTGAAACAAACGGTATGAATATTCAATCGAATCTTGCTTTAGTCAATGCAATGCTTGATTGTGCAAGGAAGTATATTGAAATATAGATATAACAATATGAACGGGGAATAAAATGTGAGTATAATAATTAATCTGTTATATTCACATTTTTGCTTGACAATAAAAAATGTTCTTGATAGTATGAACTTACACGGAAGAAACCGAATTATATGAATAGCGTAATATGCGCTTGTAGCTCAGCAGGTAGAGCACTCCCCTTTTAAGGGATAGGTCACGCGTTCGAATCGCGTCAAGCGCATAAAAAAGACAAGGACTTTTGTTCTTGTCTTTTTTATTGTATATTTTCACAGATATTTCAATATTTACAACCAGTTTGATATTATTTCTGCAAAGCCAATGTTAGTAATACTTTTCGATGTTCCAAGTTCGTGAAATTAAAAATATCAAACTAATTGAAAGTGCATGTTTTATATCTCAAAGCGGCAATCCCAAGAATTTTAATATTATTATATTTCACAAAAGTTTGAGAATAACAACCAGTTTGATATTTTCGGGAAACATCATTTTAAAATTTCAAAGTCGGAAGAAAAATTTTTTAACAATCAATTTGAGAATTTTCGACATGGAAATTTTTTCATTTGATTTGCATTTTATTTGCAGAAAATTTGAAAAATTTTAATTTATAAAATTTTTTACCTCACAATACTTATCATAGATAGCACTAATATCTGAAAAGACAATATACACTTTACATACCCAAACATAAAAAGAAAACAAATCTATTTTAATATTGTTGTATGATACATAAAATTGTTTTTTCATTTCTGTATTTAAGGGGTACCTACAAAATGTCATGTAATCAGTTTTTGCGTAAATTATTTCTATAAATTTTAAAATAAAATTCATATTTTTTAAAAGGTATTTATTGTCTTCGTCTTGGGGCTCGCATCTTTTATTTTTGCAATCACTGTTTGGCAAAGTTGTTTTATGTCATGATTTTTCTCAATTTTATATTTATTTTCCTCATTTAATTTTGTTAAATTTTTATATTTTGTATAAAGTGAACTAAAGCCTTTTAAATATATTTCAATACCATGTATAATATTAAATAGAATTGGAAAAATCCATATATCAGCTTTTTTACTATATGAATCTTTTATGCACTCTTTTAAGAGAAAAATTGCTGTTTCAAAATAACTTTCAGCCATATTAAAAAATTGGACTTCTATTATATCATGAGGATCAAATCTCCAATTTAAGAATGCAGAATGAGCTACATTGTTTTTTGAACCGAAGAATGTAGGATATTCATTATATATATCTTCAAAACTTGTTTCCCTTATTGATTCCTCTATTTCTTCAAAATTAATTTTACACATATTTACTTTCCTTTTTGTATTGTGCATTTTTGTTGAACTTTATTTAAATATAAACTCCCAATGTCCCCTTGTTGCTAATAGAACCTTTCTCAGAGAGGCTATTATGTTTCTTATATTATCAACAGTATACTTATTGATTATTTTTTGTTTATTATCCATTGTATCACTATTTTCTATTTTATATTGTTGTATTATTGCTTTTTTAACCTTATTATGCCAATATGAGTAAGGCAGAGAGTTGTTTTGTGTTTTAAGATAAAGCAACCTTTATTTGAGATTTTAAAAAGTATGTTAAAGCATCTATAATATTTGAGTACATTATATTCTTATTAAATTTTTCAATTTGCAAATCGTTATTATTTTTAATAAAACTTCCAATACATTTCTAACATCGGGTTTAGCAGAAAGATTTTTTACGTTATTTTTATATCTATTCTCATTATCCCATAACGTTTTGCGTACAAGTAATTCAAATTTTGTATCGAAACACTTTATAAAAAACATGTTTTTATGGTGCTGTATTTTAGTTAAATTATCCATGACTGAAGTATAATATAAAAATTAAGTATAGTTATAAAATGTAAAATTCTTGCTTTTTCTTTTACTTTTATGCTATTTTATTAAAGAGGAATAGAATGTTAAATTGTATTGAAAGGGATAAAAAAGAGGTCAAAAATAAAATTTTGACTATAAAATTAGGGGAGTTATTCTGCGGTCCTGGTGGAATAGGATTAGGTGCATCACTTGCAAAAGTCCCTAATGTTGAAATAGAGCATGTTTGGGCTACAGATTATGATGAAGACTCTTGTAATACATACCAGCAAAATTTACATCCTAAGGGTATTATATGTGAGGATATCCGAAAATTAGATTTCAAAAAATTATTAAAATATGGAGAAATAGATTGTTTGACTTTTGGTTTTCCTTGTAATGATTTTAGTACTGTTGGTGAACAAAAAGGCTTGCATGGAGTATATGGCAGATTGTATGAATATTGTGTAAAAGCTTTAAATACTTTTAATCCTAAATACTTTGTTGCAGAAAATGTCAGCGGATTAAGAAATGCTAATGATGGCAAAGCTTTTAAAAAGATTTTAAATGCTTTTGAAAACGCAGGCTATACTTTGTATCCAAATTTATACTGCTTTGAAAATTATGGAATACCTCAAAAACGTCATAGAGTTATTATTGTAGGTATAAGAAATGACATTAATATTGTCTACAAAATCCCTGCTACAAAACCGTATTCTAATATAGATAATTCAGTTAAAACAGCATTGAGCAATATTCCTCCGAATGCGACTAATAATGAGCCGCCAGTTCAATCAAAAATTGTAGTAGAACGGCTAAAATATATAAAAGAAGGCGAGAATGCCTTTACTGCAAATTTACCTCCAGAATTGCGATTAAATGTAAAGGGTGCAAAAATAAGCCAAATTTATAAACGTTTAAAGGCAGATGAGCCCTCATATACAATTACGGGTAGCGGCGGAGGCGGTACTCATGTATATCATTATAAGGAAAATAGAGCATTAACAAATAGAGAGCGGGCTCGATTGCAAACTTTTACAGATGACTATGTCTTTACCGGGACGAAAGAAAGTGTTAGAAAACAAATAGGTATGGCTGTTCCACCGAAAGGCATAAAAATTATTTTTGAGGCATTATTGAATAGTATTGCAGGAAATGAATATGAATCAATGGAGGCAAATCTGTAGTGGAGTCGATAATACTTAAAGAAAACTTGTTTAATGAAATATTAATAAAACCTTCAAAGACATATGATACATTATGTGTTATATCGGGTTTTGCAACACCTTCAATGGTTGCACATCATTTAGAAACAGTTAAAAGTTCTTTTGAAATTGAAGATACAAAAATTAAGCTTATAATTGGCATGACTCCAAACGGTATATCTAAATTCCATCATGAAAATTTTATAAAATTAATGAATGAAAGAAATGGGTTATTTGAATGTTCTTATATTAATTCAAATTCATTTCCAGTTCATACCAAATTATATACATGGTTAAAAAATGATGAACCTGTTAAAGCTTTTCTTTCTTCTGCGAATTATACATTAACAGGATTTAAACGACCCCAAGATGAATTAGCCTGTATATGTAATCCTATAGAGGCATATGATTACTACAATTCAAAAATTGATAATTCTTTGTATTGTACTTGTGATGAAGCAAATAATATGGCAATAGAGCCACTAAAATTAAAAAAACTTAATGCTCAACAAGGAGAATTACGAGAAGAATTTAATAAAAATAATGAAATAGCAAGCGTTGAATTGCCGTTATTTTCTGAAAGAGATAATAAGGTTCAAGCTCGTAGCGGTCTGAACTGGGGACAAAGAGCAGGTCGAGAACATAATCAAGCATATATTCCCATACCTAGTGAAATTGGACGTGCAGACTTTTTCCCGCCAAGAGGTGAACAATTTTCTGTATTGACAGAAGATGGTTTTCCGTTTATTTGTGTAGTTGCTCAAGATGGGAATAAAGCAATTCATACCCCTAACAATAACAGTGAATTAGGAGAATATTTTAGGAATAAACTTGGAGTTCCTCTAGGTGCTCCAGTAACTCTTGCTGATTTAGACAGATATGGCAATAGATATGTCAAATTTACCAAAATAGACGAAGAAGAATATTACATGGAGTATTCTCCGCATAAAAATAATTAATCAAATACTCAATCTATCTGTTACAAATTCTAAAACTAAGTGTTACTTTACATATTGTTTGATAGCGTAGAGAATGCGACTTTCGCATTTATGGTTAATGAAGCAAGACAAATTTTATACAAGTCTTTCGTACATAATTGATAAATCTTGGAATTTCTTATCTATATAACATTTCGCTTCGGGGGTTCCGTTAAATTGACCGTGTGAATATCGAAGTTCGTTTCTAAATACTATTTTGTTCCCATTTTTAATGTTTAGAATTTCCGTATAAAAATTCAATTGAGATTTCGGAACTTCAAAAGATATATTATTTATAACAATATGTTTACTTGCTTCCTGAGCTGGCGGGACTTTATAAATTGCTAAGGAGTTGTTGGTCGTTTTTGCATAATAATATTCCTCATCAATTATTCTGAAAAATCGCAGTAGAGATTGTGGGGAAGTTTTTTCGCAGGGTTTAACCGATTTTAATAAATTTTGACCCGCCGTTATTGCACAAAGCTTTTTGGATTGTATATAGTTTTCATCATTTTCAACCGCTGCTTTTATCCATTTGCTAAATACATATTCTCTTAAATGACTGTTTGTGCGCTTTGCAAATTCTTCGTATTGTAAATGACTGATGTCATCAAATTCTACAATTTCTGAGGAATTATAATTTAGCATCATAGAATTATTAAAAAGCTTGCCCGTTACATTGTATTTATTTGTCCGAACTTTATTAAAGGTTGTTGGTCCGTCTTTTAGCAGGCAATTACAAGTTATATGAAACCAGTTTTCAAATTCGGTATTTGCAAATTCTTTAAAAACATGCATTCCCGAATTATAAGTATTTGTGTTTAAAAGTATGTTTAATAATTTGTATAGCCCCATATTTTCCAGTATAAAACTTTCTTCTTTTAAGGAAAATTTATAGTTATCAATAATCAAATCTATCGGTTAATCAGATTGCGTATCGCATCCGACCCATATAATTTCAGGTTCTTTTTGAATCTTAAAGTTATCGCTAATTGCTTTTGCCAATTTGAATGCATTTTTAATCGTTTGCATTTCTCTATCCGAGAAATTGGTACTATCTTTTGCAATCATTGATATGGTTAAATTGTGAGGTATTTTTATATTATTTGTGCACGTATTATAAAAATATGAAGGATTTATGTCTTTTAAATCTTTTTTACAATAAAAATAAAATGCAACTCCTAACTCTCGTAAATGCGGATATACATCAGCCAAGCTGCTTTTCTCCCCTTATCTCTTAACAATTTTAGCATAAACTTCGCAAGTTTTGATTTTCTGTGTATAATAACGGTATGGGTATGACTACGGATTGCAAACATAAAACTGATAAGAAAAATGTTCTTTCTCTTTTTAGCGGTTGCGGAGGTATGGATTTAGGTTTTGAGGGAGATTTTAATGTTCCTGTTTCTTGTGTAAATGAAAAAATCCACCCTGACTGGATAAAAGAACGAAACGGACAATTTGTAAAGTTACAACCGACAAATTTTAATATAGTTTTTGCAAATGATATTATGGATATTGCTAAAACGGCTTAGACATCTTATTTTAAAAAATTCGGATATAAAAATATCTTTCATTTGGAAAGCATTGTTGATTTGGTAAAAGCATATAAGAACGGAAAATATAAATTTCCTCAAAATGTCGATATTGTTACAGGCGGGTTCCCTTGTCAAGATTTCAGCGTGGCAGGGAAAAGAAAGGGCTTTAATTCAGAAAGAAGTCATAACGGGAAAAAGGATTATGATGTTCCGACTACTGAAACAAGAGGAATGTTGTATTTGTGGATGAAAGAGGTAATAGAAATTACCAAGCCTAAAGCATTTATTGCCGAAAATGTCAAAGGTCTTGTATCTTTCGGTGATGTAAAACAAATAATTGAAAATGACTATAGAAATATTGATAAGGGTTATTTGGTTGTTCCGGCACGTGTATTATTTGCAAGGGATTATTGGGTGCCGCAAAAAAGGGAACGTGTTATTTTTATCGGTTTTAACAAGAAATATTTAAAAAGTGATGCCTTATCTGCGCTCAGCCAAAGCGTAATTTCCAAAAAATATGACCCGTATCCCGTTAAAACACATTATGATGTGTCTGATAAATCAATGCAATTAAGTGTATTACAAGATACTTCAAAGCTCAAGCCGTATGTTACTACTTCGGAAGTTATAAGAGATTTAAATGAGCCGCAAGATGAAACAAAAGATTTGGCTCAGATGAGCTATTCAAAGGCTAAATATTGCCCACATTCTCAGGGACAAACCGAAATTAATTTAAAAGGTCTTGCCCCGACCATTCGTGCCGAGCACCATGGAAATATTGAATATAGAAGATTATCTCGAATGCATGGAGGAAAGCATACAAATGAGTTAAGCCAAGGACTTGAAGAAAGGCGGCTTACGGTAAGAGAATGCGCACGTTTCCAAACATTCCCCGATGATTATTTATTTGTACAGGCTGCCGAAAAAACAGGACGATATAAATTAAGTGCAAGCAGCGCATATAAGCTGATTGGTAATGCAGTTCCTCCATTATTGGCTTATAATATAGCCAAACGACTTGAAGAATTGTGGGACAAGCTTTTTGTATAAATTTTATTTCCCTTGTTTATGTTTAAATTGCAGGTATCTTTCGCATTGAGCCGCATTGTCATACCCGAGCATTGTCCCCAGAATAAAGTCCTGTTCAGGCGACAGTTTACTTAAATCTTTATCAAATGTTTTTACAACTTCAATACATTGTTTCTTGCCAAAATACACATTTATAAGGTGTTTATTTTTATGTTCCCCTATAAAATAATCAATCTTTTCTTCGTTTAAGCGATTTTTAATGGTATCAAGATATTTGGATTTTTCGGTTGTTAAAATAAGATTTCTTATCCCTTTTTTAAATTCATATATATGGTGATTGAATACTCTTAAATCCGAAATCTGCTCAAGCTGCGCTCTTGTTAGTCTTGGTTTTGAGCTAAACGATACCGTATCTGTTTGAAGTTCGTTTAATGAGGGTTTTATTCGCATGGCTTCAGGTGCTTTTGCAGGAGTGTTACCATTGTAATGTTTAAAATTGTTAATTGCGTGAATAAGCAAATCATACCCCCTTACGCCTTTATATAAGACCTTTTTCAAAAATATTACCATAAAGGTGCAAATTTTATCAATTTTTTATTAAAGAATATTTCATATTTGCCGTCAGAAATATTGAAAGGTTGATTACCATGCAAAACGATATTCCTATAAGCAGTTTAAAAGGTATTGATAAAACAATCGCTACAATGTGTGATAAAAATGGCGACGGCAAATTGCAAAGTATGCTTGGCGAAGTAAGCATATTTAACAAGGTTAAAAGTACCGTAAAAGGCGATACCTTTCAATTTGAGGGTAAAGTTTATAACAAAGACGGCACTATAAATTATATAATGAAACCGACAAATGAATCCTTTTTTACTATTCAAGCCAATTCGGATAATCAGTCTCAAGCAACAGGAGATAAAACATCTAAAACTAATACCGATAAAAGTCAAAAATTACCTGATTTTAAGCAGGAAAAACTGCCGCCCATAACAAGTAAACCTGTCAGTACAAGGGTTGCAAAACCTGTTATAAGCAGACCTGTACCGATGAAATTATCATCTGATGTGCGCACAAATTATAATTGGTCGGTTGAAGCTTTTGAGGGTGTAATTGATAAAATGACACCAAAATCAAGTGTATTGCGAGGTAGGGCAAAAGATTTTATTGATGCCGCAAAAGCAAACGGTGTAGATCCGAGATTTTTACTCGGCATTGCGATGTTCGAATCGGGCGGTGGAACTTCCGTTCGTGCAAAAGATAAACATGATGTCGGCGGGTTGCTCGGGCGTAAATTTACATCAGTATCTCAAAGTATTCAGGCTATAGCAAAAACGATTAGTACAAATTACGGCAAAGGTCATAAATCTGCCGATTCTATCGCATTTCCTTATACCCGCAGCAAGGCTTCAGCGCCTTTGTGGAAAAGAAAAGTTGTAGAATTTGCAAATCTTGCGACAAAATATTATAAAGCCTAGTCATGTTCAATTTAAAATCAAAATATTGACATTTTCTTTTTCGTAAATTACTATATACTAAACTAAAACTTTAGGAATATGGGAAGCAGAGTAAATATGAAAAAGTCGTTTTTGACATTAATTTTTGCGGGATTTGTTTGCTTTTTTGCGTGTGGAACGCTATTTGCCGAGCAATCGACGGCTGATGCTTCAATTCAAAATCGCATACAAAAAGTCGGTACAAGAATTTTAAAGAGCAACAGAATAACAAATACCGTTACTTTTGTTTATGACCCGAGTGAAAAGTCCGCAAAGTTATCTTCAACAAAGATGCTTGTTTCAAGGAAAATCACGGTTTATTCGGGGGCATATAAAAATTTCGGTACGGATGAAGAACTGGCAGCGTTTCTTGCACGAAACATTGCACTTGTTGTCCGATCTTATGACGGGGTGTTTTTGGGGCGTTTAAGAACATTGCAAATTAAGGCAGCTCCGAAAAAATATCAGATTGTAGCTGACAAAATAGCAGCTGACTATATGGTAAAAGCAGGTTATGACCCTGTAGCGCTAATTGTTCTTATTCAAAAAGTCGATCCGCAGAAAAAATATTCTGCAATCTCTTCTAAAAACTCAACTTCAAAAAGACTTGCCGTGCTTTATGAATATATATTTTCAAAATATCCTTACTATCTTTTGAATAATAAATATTATGAAAATACTTATTATCAGCAATTTTTGACAGAATCTGAGGCAAACAGAAAATTGCTTGAACAAAAACTCAAATCTCATTCAACCGAGGAGCTTGATTATGAATAAAATTATAATAGCATTATTGGCTATATTTACGATGGCACTTCCTGCGTGTGCGGTTAATGAAGATTTTATCGTAGAAGAATTTTTGAAAGGCAAAAATATTCAAAAGCCTCTTGAAAATATTAACGGCAGTTTAAATGTATCCAATGCTGTCCCTATCTATATGACGATTTCTACACCCGTAAAATCGGAACAGGATTTGTATGAGGGACAGATTATAAAATTTGTGGTATCTCAAGATGCAAAATACAACGGTAAAATGATAGCTAAACAAGGAACCGTCGTAAAATCAAGAGTTGAAACGGTTATTGATAACGGAATGAATGGTATTCCCGCAAGTGTTGTACTGGGAGATTTTATGATTCCCGGAATAAGCCCGAATAAATTAACTTTTTATTATGAAAAATACGGACATGATTTGAGTTTGCTTGTTTATCCGCTTAAATGGGTCTTAACACCTTTATGGCCGACAGGCTCATTGACAAACTTTATTAAAGGCGGTCATGCAAAAATCGGTGCAAATACAAAAGTAACCATATATTATTACCCGTAGATTTTATTTAATTTCAAAAAACAAGTCAAAAAAAAACGACTAATAAAAGTCGTTGGAAAATCAATAGGAAAAAAGGGAAAGGAAAGTATTTGTATATGAGCATAAAGCTCAGTTAACATTTATTTTCAGGTAAAAAG
>Ga0256406_1000274_pt1 | contig 97723 bp, 77 predicted proteins | sample RumenRJG_03DNA_FD_185986 | JGI IMG/M metagenome (GOLD analysis project Ga0256406, IMG submission 185986) | Bovine rumen microbial communities from Lethbridge, Alberta, Canada - RJG_03 | ecosystem: Host-associated > Mammals > Digestive system > Stomach > Rumen | place: Canada: Alberta | collected...
GAAGCAATCTCTGATGTGGATAACTCCATGGAAGGAGCCAGAACAGAGAAAAAAGGAAATTTAAATTTCTCCGTTTTGCACAAATCAACGAATTTGGACCCTTAAAGAGGGAGTCCTAAACAGTTACAATAAAACTATATATATCACAAGCGATGATCTATATATTCACTGCGATAGCGGTTCTCTGGCACTTATGAAGGACAAGTCCATTGTCACAAGAATTCCGGTCACAGCGATTGAGCAGATTGTAATATTCGGTAATGCAACGATCTCCAGCTATGTTATTAAGTTCTGTAACGAGAATCACATTATGATGACCTATGTGTCTGAGTATGGGAATCTTTATGGCAACATTTTCGGAACATGGTATGGTAACGTTGATTTGCGTGAAAAACAATACAGACTTCAGGATAATGGCAGGGATATCAGTTTGGTGCGGAACATTCTTCTTGGCAAGATGATTAATTCGCGCAACGTGATTATGAGATGTGCTAAAGATGCGTCTGATGACGATGCTGATGCATTATACAAAGTTGCCGAGAGACTTAAAATGCATATATCTGCGTTGCCTGCATTAGAATGCATCGATGATCTGCGTGTTGCAGAGGCAAATGCGGCATCAGAATACTTTTCAGTATTTGACAATATGCTAAAGACTGGTGACAAATCAATGTCGTTTATAAGGAGGAGCCGCAGACCTCCGGAGAACAATTGCAATGCCATCATGTCTTTGTTGTACACCTTGTTCACCGGTGATTGTGCAGCTGCACTTGTTGGGAATGGACTGGATGTTTATAAAGGATATTTACATGCTGTAAGAGCGGGTAGAAAATCCCTTGCGTGTGACCTTGTTGAAGAGTTCAGAGCGTGTATCGTAGATAAATTTATACTGACTATGATCAATCGGAAGCAGCTTACCGGTGATGATTTTCAAAAGGATGCAGCGGGAATCAAACTTAAACATGCATCACTTCAGAAGGTACTGCAGGAATGGGAAAAGTATAAGGCCAAAGAGGTAATGCACCCGCTGTATCAAAAGAAATATGAGCAGAAGGTATTGCCATACCTTCAGGCACAATTGATGGCACAATATATCCGTGGGGATATTGAAGAATACCCTCCATATATCTGGAAACAGTAAGAGAACCTGAGGTATACATGAAATTACTGAAGGGTTCTCGTTAATACTATTACCATATCTGTAATCATATCTTTAGTCTTGGAGCGTATCTTAAATTAAAATAGAGATAAATGTAGTGATTTTGGATAATGATGCAAGGCAATAATTGTTCAAAATTGCTGAAGCCCCTCGCGGAGGGGCTGGTATTGAAATCTCGATGACGGCACGACAAAAGACGTCGATGACGAAGCCCCTCGCGGAGGGGCTGGTATTGAAATTGGAAACGCGGGCACAAAGAAAGCGCGGGAGGTGAAGCCCCTCGCGGAGGGGCTGGTATTGAAATCGATTGTATCTCTCAATGTATTAAACGCCTTTACGAAGCCCCTCGCGGAGGGGCTGGTATTGAAATATTCTTTCAATTCTGTTATGATGCAACGGACATGAAGCCCCTCGCGGAGGGGCTGGTATTGAAATAAGTAAAAAGTTCGGCATGGAAATGACAAAGAAGAAGCCCCTCGCGGAGGGGCTGGTATTGAAATCTTTGGGATATCCACATTAGCTTTAGGCAAAGAAGCCCCTCGCGGAGGGGCTGGTATTGAAATCCTTACACTGCACAGATCACGGCCACACTGGCGGGAAGCCCCTCGCGGAGGGGCTGGTATTGAAATTGCTCAAGCTCCTCACGCGTCATCCCTTGCCTCTTTGAAGCCCCTCGCGGAGGGGCTGGTATTGAAATTCAGGATCAACCGCCGCCTCGAATGCTGCCTGCGAAGCCCCTCGCGGAGGGGCTGGTATTGAAATCTTTCTTCCCTGTATGGCTTCGGCAGTGGCATCCGAAGCCCCTCGCGGAGGGGCTGGTATTGAAATGATGTAGTCCTGTGCGGCATCCTGCATCTCGTCGAAGCCCCTCGCGGAGGGGCTGGTATTGAAATTTAAAGAGTGCATAGACGATATCGAAGACCCTAATGAAGCCCCTCGCGGAGGGGCTGGTATTGAAATCAGCCGTGTCCCGTCCGCGAGGATGTTCACAACCGAAGCCCCTCGCGGAGGGGCTGGTATTGAAATTTTAGGACAGCGCGGCGGATGGCTCATTTCCGAAGCCCCTCGCGGAGGGGCTGGTATTGAAATTGCGAAGGCGGGCTTTACCGATACGACGACCGAAGCCCCTCGCGGAGGGGCTGGTATTGAAATCTACCAGATGCGTGTCACGGGCGAACAGATCAGCGAAGCCCCTCGCGGAGGGGCTGGTATTGAAATAAGGATATGGGCTCTGACTCCGATATCCTGCGAAGCCCCTCGCGGAGGGGCTGGTATTGAAATGCCGTTGGCCTTAAACCACTGCATCACGGTAGGAAGCCCCTCGCGGAGGGGCTGGTATTGAAATAATAGCCCTTTGAATGTAATCACAAGCTCCATCAGAAGCCCCTCGCGGAGGGGCTGGTATTGAAATTTCCAGGGACGATCGCTCACCGTACTGGTCGTGAATGAAGCCCCTCGCGGAGGGGCTGGTATTGAAATAATGCAAAGGCGATTGGATGGAACGCGCACAAAGAAGCCCCTCGCGGAGGGGCTGGTATTGAAATGCGATGGCAGGCGCCAATAACTCGACGCTTTCCGGAAGCCCCTCGCGGAGGGGCTGGTATTGAAATCGTAAAAATTGGGATCTGTTTAAGGCATCTCTGAAGCCCCTCGCGGAGGGGCTGGTATTGAAATTTTGGAAAGGTAATCACGACGGCAGTTGCTGCGAAGCCCCTCGCGGAGGGGCTGGTATTGAAATTCTAACTTATGACTATCTGCTGGAGCAGATGCGAAGCCCCTCGCGGAGGGGCTGGTATTGAAATACGTGGAAGAATACAGACCCTAAATCGTACTATGAAGCCCCTCGCGGAGGGGCTGGTATTGAAATAAACTTGACCGTGTCAAAATATTTTTCCATCGGAAGCCCCTCGCGGAGGGGCTGGTATTGAAATACCATTGACGCACTGGTTCGCGGCGTCCAAAACTGAAGCCCCTCGCGGAGGGGCTGGTATTGAAATCTGAGTGAGCAGATGACAGCTGTGGCCGGATCCCGAAGCCCCTCGCGGAGGGGCTGGTATTGAAATAAAGCATGGCGGGCATACCTATTGGAAGAAGCCGAAGCCCCTCGCGGAGGGGCTGGTATTGAAATATCACTGGTGTTGGCACTGTATTCACCATGAGTGAAGCCCCTCGCGGAGGGGCTGGTATTGAAATACCTCTCCGGTAGGGCTTGCCGTTGCCGGTGTCGAAGCCCCTCGCGGAGGGGCTGGTATTGAAATCATGTATCGCAGATACGGGTTTGGCGCCGAACGAAGCCCCTCGCGGAGGGGCTGGTATTGAAATTGTATGATCATGCCATGTATCCATTCGTTTTTGAAGCCCCTCGCGGAGGGGCTGGTATTGAAATCTTTCCGTACTTATCTGTAGGAGTAACAAGGTTTGAAGCCCCTCGCGGAGGGGCTGGTATTGAAATTCAAGGTGAATGTCGATGACCTTACAATGGATTTTGAAGCCCCTCGCGGAGGGGCTGGTATTGAAATTTAGCAAACATGACAGATTGTTCAGTTGTAGGATGAAGCCCCTCGCGGAGGGGCTGGTATTGAAATAAGAGTGCTGAAGAGCTGGCGGTAAGCGTGACCGAAGCCCCTCGCGGAGGGGCTGGTATTGAAATTAAACCGGAAGGAATAAGGAAACGGTATCATTGAAGCCCCTCGCGGAGGGGCTGGTATTGAAATTACCTTGACAACGCCGGCATCTTCGGGAGACCCGAAGCCCCTCGCGGAGGGGCTGGTATTGAAATAAATCCGTGTTGCGCTTTCCGGTCAGATACAGTGAAGCCCCTCGCGGAGGGGCTGGTATTGAAATCGGCAAAAACACTCAGCACATATACCGACTACAGAAGCCCCTCGCGGAGGGACTGGTATTGAAATTCCTTGTGATGCAGATCGGCCACAAATCCGACCGCGAAGCCCCTCGCGGAGGGGCTGGTATTGAAATGTAATTAATAATCGGACTCGCATGCCGGTATGTGAAGCCCGTTGCGGGGGACTGGTATTGGAATTTAGGAATGAAATACATCACTCCCTCTGCCGTCGAAGCCTCTCGTCAAGGGACTGATGTTAAGGTAGAATTATCTGAGGGTTTTCGGTAACTAATTAAGAAGTCCCGTAAGGGATTCTTTCTACGGCATCTCCTTTTCCTTCATACTTAGGTAAAAGTGGTTAAAAAAGGTTGCTACCTTTTTTATACTGTTCTTATGGAGGTCTGTGTGAATGGGATGCGTATCATTACGAAAAGGATCCTCACCAGGGATGAGTTGAACGGATTCGTGATCAGATGAATTAAGGTTTATTTGTCAAAGACTCTGAGCGAACGTTGGCTGATCAGGACTCCAGGGGATTTCTGCGAATGCTGGGACGGTACACGATAGTCGAAAAATGAGAGTTAAATACATTGGCAGTAAAGACACTTTGGCATTCGAAAGGGACAAGACTTACGAGGTATTATCAATAGAAAAAGGATGGTATCGTGTAATGACTGAGTTGGATGAGGATTATCTCTTCCCGCCGGAAGTCTTTGAAATCGTGGAGAATGGCAAAAGATGATTTTGAATGATAGTTGTGGTTCCCCACATCCGCCTGGCCAATCCCCGAATATCAAAAAAGGATCTCCCACCTTGGCTACAACGTCCAAGTGGACGGCAACCATTCAAAATGTGGCGGGAGATCCTTTTACCATAACTGTACCACGTGATCTCCCAAAAGCAAATCTCATAATAGTAACGGAGTCCCGGAGATATTTTCAGAAACGACAACAACAATAATCCACACAATGACAATACCAGACAGAGGTGCGTCATGATTTATATCGGCAATCACGTCTCCATGTCCAGAGGCTTCCTTGCGATGGGGGAGCATGAAAAGGAACTCGGGGGCGATACGTTCGCGTTCTTTACGAGGAACCCGCGCGGCGGGACAACAAAAGAGCTGGACCATGAGGACGTTGAGGCGCTGAAGGCGTTTCTGAAGAGGGAGCACTTCGGGCGCCTGGTGGCGCATGCGCCGTACACGATGAATCTGTGCAGCAGCAAGCCGGAAATTCGGGAGTACGCGAAGAATGTTTTTCAGGAGGATCTGCGGAAGATGGAAAGCCTGCCTGGGAACTTCTTTAATTTTCATCCGGGGGCGCACACGGGACAGGGCGCGGAGGCGGGCGTACAGATTATTGCGGATGTGCTGAACGAGTCGCTCTCGCCGGACCAGTCCACAATCGTCCTTCTGGAAACAATGGCGGGCAAGGGCACGGAGGTCGGCCGGACGTTTGAAGAGCTGCGGCAGATTCTTGATCTGGTGAAGCCGGAGCTACTGCCGAAGATGGGCGTGTGTCTCGATACCTGCCACGTCTGGGATGCGGGCTACGATATTGTGCATGATCTGGACGGCGTGTTGCAGCACTTCGACGAGGTGATCGGGATCGACCGACTGTATGCGGTGCACTTGAACGACAGCATGAACCCCTGCGGCGCGCATAAGGACCGGCACCAGAAGCTCGGAAAAGGAGAGATTGGCCTGGATGCGCTCCTCACCGTAGTGCATCATCCGCTTCTGCAGGGCAGACCCTTCATTCTCGAGACGCCGAACGAGGACCCGGGATACAAGAAAGAGATCGCGGAGGTGAAGGCGTCCTTTGAAGCAGATCATGCATATTTTCAGATCAGCCGAAAATAATAGCTGGCCAGCTTACGAACAAAGTGTTTAGGTTGATGATGTATGAGGTCAGTTTCTGAACAGTTTGGGAGCAGGTAAACAATGAGCACGACAGAAATTCTTATTCAGGCGATGTTGGATATGGGTGTTGCCATGATCGGGAGCGGGGCAGAGATCTACCGCGCCGAAGATACTCTCCGCCGGCTGGGACAAGCGTATGGCGCGGAGAAATGCGAGGTGTTCATTATCACATCGAGTATTGTAGTGACGCTGGCATTGCCTGGGGAGAATTCTGTGACCCAGTCCAAAAGAATCAGACAGGGAGTGAGCAATAATTTCACCTGTCTGGAAGACCTCAATGCATTATCAAGGCGAGTTGTCCGGCAGCCAATACCTGCTGGGCAGCTTGCGCTTACCATTCATCAGATTGCGGGGCTCAGGGTCCCGCAGGGGTCGAAGCTCGTCGGTTATGTTCTGGCCGCATCCTTTTTTGCCATTTTCTTTGGCGGCGGAATAGGTGATGGTATTGCCGCCGGGTTCGTGGGTGCAGTGGTCTGGCTGATGCAGAGATATTTGGAGCCGATCTGCATGAATCCGGTTGTTTATCAGTTTATCGCGTCATTATTGTCCGGGCTTTTGATCTGCCTGCTCTGCTGTCTGTTTCCCTTTTTGCAGAGAGATCAGATCATGATCGGCGATATCATGCTGCTGATACCGGGCGTTCCTTTTACGAACGGATTCCGGGATATCCTTCTGGGGGACACTTTATCCGGTGTGATTCGCCTTGTAGAGGCTCTTTTGTTGGCTGCTGTTCTTGCACTCGGCTTTCTGACAGCCATCTTTCTTATCTGAATATGCAGCATCCGAGAGGCTTCTCACCCTGTCGGTGTATAAATCATTCGAATAGCTTTGCATCATTCCGGTATACGTCATCATCCCTTGACAGAAAGCGGCGGGAATATGAACGATATTATTCAAGTAATTACAGGTGCTGTTGGATCTGTAGGCTTCGGCCTGATCTTTAACCTCAGGAAAAAATATATTTTGCAGGCTGCCGCGGGTGGCTTCCTTTCCTGGGCCATCTATTTGTTCTGTTCCCAATATGTACACAACGGAATTTTTCTGTCCACACTCGCAGCCAGTTTTGGAACAGCTGTCTATACGGAAATCCTCGCCAGAGTCTGCAAGGCGCCATCTACGATCTTTTTCATCACGTCTGTAATTCCTCTGATTCCGGGAAAGACGCTGTATTACTGCATGAATGCCATCGTCCTGAACAATTTTGTACAGGCGAAGGAATATGGAACGATCACCTTTCTCTATTCTGTGGCAATCGCAGCCGGTATGACGATGGCGTGGGTGCTCTGTGATTTCTCCCGCAAAATGCACAGGCAGCTGCGGTCATAACGAGTGCTTACCCCGGAACATGCACTCGTTATGACCAAAATGACTCGCATAAATGGTTCTTTTGCTGAGTTTATTTTCACTGAATAAACTTTCACTGAAATAAACTCAGTATGGCACAGCTTAGAGAGCCAGAAGCCCTGCGGGAGAGATTTCCCGCAGGGCTCCTGGCTTTTATCAATTCTCTTCGTCTGATGCGCCGAAGTCCTCGCCGGGAATCAGATAGCGGTACGGCCCGTAGGCGAGTGAGCCGTCCTTCATCACGGTGACATAGAGCGTCTTGTCCCCGTCCTTGAGGGTGACATAGTACGCATTGCTGTCCTTGAACGCATCTGTGATGTCGAACTTTTGATCCTTGTAGAGGAGATAGAGCCGTCCGTCAACTGTATCTGTCTCGACCTGATCGGCCAGATGGCGGTACATCTCCTCCGCCGAGACGGGCTGTGTGCTGCCGTCTGCATTGATCCTGACTCCGCCGCCGGCCATTTCCTGATGTCCATCTTCATCTGTGACTGTGTACGTCCCGCTCTTTTCATCCACGGTGAGCACAGCCTCGGTCAGGTCGCCGTGGAGCCAGACCTGAATCTTTCGCTGGATGCCGCCGATGTCGGCCGCATATGCTGTCGTCGCCCCCGCTGCGATGATGATCACAAGTGCTGCTGCCGCAATAGCCGGCTGGAGATAGAATCTGCGGCGGGCGGTGCGCCTGCGGGGTGCCGCGGATGCTGCGGCTGCTTCCTCTTCGGAATTATTGTTGTATGTCTTTTGAGACGTTGCTGCGGTCTCTTCAGAAGTTTTCACGTATGCCTTTCCGAGCGCAGCTTCTCTCGTATTTTCAGAAATCTCTTGCGGTATGCAGCTAAAGCCCTCTGAAGGCTGCAGCGCTGAAAAAGCGCGCTTGTAATTCTCTCTATTCGTCATATGATCAACCCTCCTTGTCTGTGCACGGTCGACGATTAGGATATATGGGAATTTCGCTTCTATCCGTATCATTACCGACTTTTCCCTCGCAACTGTGCGTTTACGATTGCAAAGATATGCATGATCTTCGCGTTTAATCGTCATCCGGCCACCCGTCCTTCAAGGATGCCTTCAGGATTTTCCGGCCCCGCAGCAGTCGGTTCTTCACAGCACTCTGGGACAGGTGCAGGAGCTCGCCGATCTCCGCAACGGAGTAGTCCTCGTAGTAATACAGGTGGACGACAATTCGGACGGATTCCGGCAGCCGCAGCACAGCTTCCACGAGGTCGCGGTCCTGCGGCCCGGCAAAAGGTACCTGCGCCAGATAATCCTCCAGCGATGTGCGGTTCCTGTGCCAGAACGCCGTGATGAGGTTCTTCGATTTGTTGATCGCGGTGCGCAGGAGCCACGCCTTGATGTGTTCCTCACTCTCGAACTCCTGCTTCGTATGCATATACTGCAGAAAAGTGTCCTGCGTCACATCCTCTGCGTCCTCCCGGTTCCTGCAGACACTGAATGCCGCCCGGAAGATATTGTCCTGGTATTTGCCTGCCAGGTATTCTGCCGATAGTTTCATTTCATATCACTCCCCAACCAAGATAGATGCCCCAGCCGCTTGATGGTGCACTGTGCCTGTCTCGGCCTTAATTAAATTCCTTTCGAAGGTCCCTTCAATATATATACAGTTGGGGAGGCGGTTTGGTCTCATGGTTTTGCAAATAATTGGAGTTGATCCTCCCACTGCCAATAATTGGAGTCGATTTTGCCTCTTCATATCGGTCATTCGATCTGTTATCATTGCCCATAGCAGGCGGGCCTGTTGCAGATGTTTTGGAGCAGAAACTGCCTGATCTCCTGGCATATTCTTAACTTGTTTCCGATCTTAAATATATTCTTAAACTTATTTCCGATCTTAGTTTATTTCTGATTGAGTTGAGATAACTATTCAATTGAGATGTCTATATCTGATGTGACCGCTAAGATCATTATGCCAGGATTTTCTGCGGTTCCATTGCATTTCCTGGGGCAACAGACTACATGCATCCAAATAATTGGTAGGGTTAGTGTCTTGTCCGTACTGATTGATGAGATGGAACATGGATTGCATCCAAAGCGGCGGAGGAGAGGACTTCTTGTCCGTACCGAGAAGAGAATCGGCTAGATCCCTGCATCCAAAGCGGCGGTAGGACTAGTGTCTTGTCCGTACTGATTGATGAGATGGAACATGGATTGCATCCAAAGCGGCGGTAGGACTAGTGTCTTGTCCGTACTGATTGATGAGATGGAATATGAATTGCATCCAAAGCGGCGGGGGAGAGGACTTCTTGTCCGTACCGAGAAGGGAATCGGCTAGATCCCTGCATCCAAATCGCCGGTAGGACTAGTGTCTTGTCCGTACTGATTGATGAGATGGAGCATGGATTGCATCCAAAGCGGCGGAGGAGAGGACTTCTTGTCCGTACCGAGAAGGGAATCGGCCAGATCCCTGCATTCAAATCGCCGGTAGGACTAGTGTCTTGTCCGTACTGGGACTAAATTCAGTCAGTTTGCTGCATCCAAATCACCGACAGATAGATGTTCTTGTCCGTACCAGGGAAGAATCAAGCCTATTTCATGCATCCAGGATGTCGACAAAGCCGTTCCTTTGTCCGTACCGCCGCAAATATGGCAGCAGGAGTGTCAAGAAGAACTGCACAATTCCATATTGGATGAGCAGGGAAGCTGACGCTTTGGGCATCAACTATTCCAGGGTGCTTCAAGATGGCCTTGCGCAGATTCTCGGCGGCGGGGAAACTATGTCTAAGCAGACGCCCTTCTGAAAATATTCTCAACGACCTCATCGCAGATCCCGAACTCCACGCTCTCCTGCGCGTTCATGCTGTATGCGCAGGCAGTATCGCAGTACTTGGCTTTATGATATTGCTGCTTGTTCCATGACACAGAAAAGTTTCTCACAAAGAATGGTAGTATATTTAAGAGATACCGTTTATAATCTTCGTTAGTGATCACATCTATCGCATCACAGACGCGATATTCGCGAATTCATCAATCATTTTCATTTTTTTTCGAAGTTCCATCGACAACAACATCCATAAAGTATAGCGGTTTATAACTGAACAACGAGATTCATGATCGCAGCAGAATGCGGCAGGTCCTTCGCCGCACCTTCTGCGGCAACAGCAATGGCAGTACTGTGTTTTTCTTTCATATAGAGGAGAAATGGCTATGAAGAAGTGTCAACATTGCGGTAAGGAAATCCAGGACCAGAATGTCTTCTGCCCATATTGTGGCGGAAAACAAGAGCGGAATGAAGGTCCTCACAATGCGAATGGTTCCCCGCCTTCCGGAAAGTCTCTGATCGCGATGATTGTCGGGATCGTCGCGGCTGTTGTCTTCATTCTGGTTCTTGGCGCTGCGCTCGCGAACAGAAAGACGACCATCAATCTGAACAAGTACATGGCGATCTCGTTCGATGGCTATGACACAATGGGAAAGGCCAAGTGCGAGTTTGATGCCGATAAATTCGAGAAGGATTATGGGAAGAAGCTCAAGATCCATAAAGAGGCAGTCAGGAACTGGCTGAAGGAGAAGGTTTCCGAGGAAGATCTGAACGATTTTGAAGGCCTGTTAGGCAGAAGCGTCGAATATTATTACAGTTCATTTACTCCGGGGAGCGGCACCGAATTGATCAAAGGTATCGTGTCCGGGACGATCGATCCCAGGGAAAATCTCTCCAATGGTGATATGGTCACATTTTCATGGAACATCAGTGATGAGGACCTTGCATTCGTTGAGGCTTGCTGCAACTGCAGGCTGAAAATAAGTGATATCACGCAGAAGGTGGATGGACTGGAGAAGGTTAAGACTTTTGACCCCTTTGATGGGGCGGGAATTTCCTTCAGCGGCATTGCGCCTGATGGACAACTAAATGAGATTAAGCCGGGATCAGATGCAGCCTGCCAGGTTCTTCGTTACAGAACAGATAAAACCCGGGCACTGTCCAATGGGGATACGGTCACGGTGACAGTGACTTATAACGGCGGAGATCCCACAGATTACTGTGTGGGTAAATACGGCAAAATTCCTGCACAGACCTCAAAGGAATTCAAGGTGGGCGGCTTGGATTCTTATGTGACATCTGCTTCTCAGATTTCAGATAATGCGCTGCAGCAGATGCAGTCACAGGCGGAAGATGCAGTCAGTGACTTTATTGCTGATTATGGGGACAAATATATTACGGTTGCCGATCTTCAATATCTTGGCAATTATCTCATCACGCCAAAAGAAGGCGTGAATTTGACTGGCAACGGTTTGTATCTGGTTTATAAGGTCAGAGCCAATTTTAACTACTCAAATCCTGAATCTGATCATAAGAAGAGCTTTCATGAAAACGTGGATTACTATGTGTACTGTAAATTCCATAACCTTTTAAACTCTGACAAGGGAGAGACTTCGGTTGATCTTACGAAATATGATATGAACTATTCGGACAATTTTCAGGTGGATTCCGGCGTGGAAGAAACAGCAGGCTGGAGTTTTACAAAGTGGTGGTATGTATATGGTTATGAAAAACTGGATGTCATGCGCAGCGGCATAGTTTCATCCAACCGCAGGTACAACTTGGAAGACAACGTGATGGACGTGGATTTTGACAGTTCCCCGGCAGCAGATGAAGCTGCTGCCAGGGAGGAGCAGTTCTAGTTCTGTGGTGCACCGCAGCCGGGGCATGGGACAGAATCAGGAGTATTCTTCTGCCGGCGGGCGAAATCCGACGAATTTTCAGCGGAATCTCCGTTAAAATGTTCAATATCCGCGGAGAAGGTATTTTCAGCGGATGTCTGCTGTTCATAAGAACGTTGGAGCGATAGACTTAAAGAGGTTGGAAGAGAAGATCGGTTGGATGGCGTTCATCGCGCGACGACCAATTGATAAACGATGGAAATCGATGATCAGGGGAGGCGGCTATGAAAATCGGAGGCAACATTTACTATTACCGCAAGAGGAAGGGCTTCACGCAGGAGGAGCTGGCGGAGAAGCTGGGCGTCACGTTTCAGACGGTGAGTGCGTGGGAGAGGGACGACTATCTGCCGCAGCTGGATAAGCTGGATCGGATGGCGCAGTGTCTGGATGTCACGATTGCAGATCTTTGTTCGAGCACGCCTGTGGAAGATGCGGGGTGGGTGTTGAAGGATCAGATGTTTTCAGTGGAGCATATGTACAGATTCGTGCGCACCTACGCGCAGAGCGCGGACGCCCGGCAGACGACTGCGGCGCTTCCTTATGCGAAGGAACGGCACGAGGGTCAATTCCGCAAGGGCAAGGGAAAGGTGCCGTACATCTATCATCCGCTGGTGATGACCTGTCACGCGCTGGCGCTGGGGTTCCACGAGGACGATCTGACCGCAGCACTTCTGCTGCACGATGTCTGCGAGGACTGCCGGGACGAGGCTGGGAACCGCATTAAGCCGGAGAATCTGCCTGTCGGGGAGAAGGCGCAGGAGGCGGTGCGTCTCGTGACGAAGCCCGATGAGGAGTACGACGGTTGGGAGAAGGATTACTACAGCGCGATCGCGCAGAACCGGCTGGCTGTGATCGTGAAGTGTCTCGACCGGTGCAACAATATTTCGATGATGGCAGTGGGGTTCTCCCGGGCTAAGATGCGCGAGTACATCGTGGAGACGGAAACCTATGTGCTGCCGCTCCTGGAAATCATGAAGAAGAAATACGAGGATACGTGCTATAATGCGGCTTTTCTGATCAAGTACCAGATGTTGAGTGATTTGGAGAATTTGAAGAGGCTGCTGTGAGGAGGCAGGAAGCGAGCGGAGGTGCTGATTGTGCACGGATTTCGTGGAATGGTGCAACGAAAAGCGCGGCAGAGAAAATGACAGAGTACACGCTCTTTTAGAAATGAAAAATAAGATCATTTCGGATCTGCTATATGCTGGTTACTGGCAATTGGGGAGGGAATATGCAGTATAAGAGGAAAGTGTGGCAGGTGGGGGGAGTTTCCTGCTTTACATATAGGAAGGATCGCCAGGCGGGCGGGAAGGTTTATAAGGACGACAGGGACCACCAGACAGGTGGGAAGGCTCATCAGGACGACAACAGGGAAGATATGCGTGTTGGCGGCAGCAGTGTGACGGCGGCCGACGGTTTTGATGCAGATGGCAGCGTCCCTGTGGCCCTGTTGCTCCAGCCTGTCGACGAGCATGACCTTGAGGTTCTCGATGCGGAGGTGGAGGAGATTGCGGTGGGATGCGGGAAAACTGCTGATTTTATCCTGACCGCCTTCCAGATTACCGATTGGAATAATCAGCTCTCTCCATGGCCCGCGCCTGCCGTCTTTGGCAGGGAAGATTTCGGTGACGGTGCCGGGAAGACTTTGGATTTTGTGTTGGAAACGCTTCTGCCATCTCTTATTGCGCGCGGTGTGATTCGTGAGGATACGCCGGTGATTCTCGGCGGCTATTCACTTGCGGGGTTCTTCGCCCTGTGGAGCGCCTATCAGACGGATCGTTTCGCGGCGATCGCTGCGGCATCGCCGTCTGTGTGGTTTCCGGGATGGATGGAGTATGTGGGGGGGAGAGCATCCCGCACGCCCCAAAGGGAGATTGGGCACCCTCAGAGTGGAGATGTAATTAAGCAGGACACGGAAGGGAGAGTGCCGCGTGCGGGGGCAGGATATTTTCAGAATGGAGATGACATTGCAGAGGACGCTGTGGGGAGAGTGCCGCGTGCGGGGGCAGGATATTTTCAGAATGGACATGACATTGCAGAGGACGCTGTGGGGAGAGTGCCTCGTACGCAGGCGGTGTATCTCAGCCTCGGCGATCGCGAGGAGAGGACGCGCAGCCAGGTAATGGCGGCAGTTGGGGTCAATATCCGCAGGTACAGCGAGATCCTGCGGCAGCAGGGGGTGGCTTCGACTCTCGAGTGGAATCCGGGCAATCACTTCCGCGATTCGGACAAGCGGTGTGCGGCGGCGTTTTCGTGGTGCCTGGGAAGACTGGCTGTCACGACACACAGATGAACATGTATTTCAGGTAGGAATGTATGTCGTCCTTCCCGTACAGGTTGAAAAGACTGAGGATATAGAGGTCGGAGACGGGGGTGAGGTTATTTTCATGCATGAATTGTACGAGCGCCTCATAGCCGGCGTTGCGCGCGTCGTTCTCTGAGACAATACATTCCAGAACATCCCTAGAGGGGAGTGCTTCGATGATGGTATCACCGATGCGCCCCTCTTTTTTTGTGCCCAATGCAATACTGAAAATATCCTGGTAGTGGTAGCTCCCCGACAGGAGTGAGTCTTTGGCGATCGTTGCGCCCATCGGCAGCTCGCAGTATTCGCCGCCCGTGCTGGGGGCAGTGCCGTTCGGCGAGAAGGTGTGGATGTGGCGCTTGATGTCGGAGGAGACGTCACTCATGCTCCAGGCGTGTGACGGCGCGTGGATGGGCGTGCGCAGGATAGAGAGCTCTTCCATGGCCGTGCGGCGGACGGGGATGCTCTGTGCATATGTATCTTTTGCGGAATTTGTTTTGTGTACGGCAATGGGCTGCGCAGGGACTGTTATATTGTCATGAGAGCTGCTGTCTGTTGCACTGGATTTGCCTGCAGACTGCGAAGAAGTATAGGTTGAAATTTCGTGCTGAGGTACTGCGTGCGCCGAAATACCAAGTGAAGGAGAGGATGAGGAGGCCACATCTTCATTCGAGAGGCCTGTATCACCCCTGTGCGGCGTCAGGTCCCGCCCGGTCGCAGCCACATAGCCGCTCATGCGGGAGGTCAGCCACTTGATCTGGCGGATGGTTTGGAGGTCGTGCTGTATTTTCAGGATGGAAGCTTCGATTTCTTCCTCCTTTTCGGCTACCTTTTTCTGGTAGAGCGAGAGGTCGATGCTGTTGATGAGCTCGCGGATGTCTGCGACGGAATAGCCGAGTGCGCGCAGGCGGTTGATGTAGAAGAAGGAGGATGCCTGCGCGATGGAGTAGTAGTGGTAGCCGTTGTCTGGATCGACGTAGGGGATGATGAGCTTCTGCTCGTAGTAGTAGCGCAGGGTGTCCCGCGTGGCGCCGGTCAGGAGCGCAAAGTCGCGGATGCTGAGGTTGAAGAAATCGTCTCTTTTTGCTGAGGACGCAATCAGCCTCTCTTTTGAGGATGATTCTTCTAAGGAAGCGTTCCGCTTTGCGGGGGAAGCTTTCGGTCTCTCTTTTGGGGCGGAGGTTTCTGAAAAATCGTCCTTTTTGGGGGGAAAGTTACTGCTTCGCGCCTGGGAGTCCGGATTTGCGGGCAAACTGACTCGCTTTGCGCGGAAAGCGTCCTTAGAGGATTCGCTGCGGGAAGCCGGGGGCGTTGCTTTGTGGTTTGTTTTTGGGGAATTCGTATATGTTTTCTTCATTATTGATGTATCCGTTCAAATCAATGCTGCATCTGTCCAGGAAAACTTCCGCTGAACCTATGCATTACAGGAATTCGTGTAAGAATCCATGATAACGTCATAATCGTTATGATTGTGCGCTAAGTTCTTTTGTTGTCCGGTTTTCTTTTATTGCTTCATATCTCTATTGCATCCAAATCGCCGGGAGGGCGATGCTCTTGTCCGTACTGCAGAGGGAGTCAGGCAGCCTCATGCATCCAAATCGCCGGGAGGGCGATGCTCTTGTCCGTACCGTGGCCGGAGTCAAGCAGCTTCGTGCATCCAAATCGCCGGGAGGGCGGCACTCTTGTCCGTACTGCAGAGGGAGCCAGGCAGCCTCGTGCATCCAAATCGCCGGGAGGATGATGCTCTTGTCCGTACCGTGGCCGGAGTCAAGCAGCTTCGTGCATCCAAATCGCCGGGAGGGCGATGCTCTTGTCCGTACCACGCTGAAATCAAGCTAGTTTCCTGCATCCAAATCAATGGAACAGCAGTGTTCTTGTCCGTACCGGGGAAAAAGAGGCGTATTCCATGCATCCATTTTCCCAGCAAGGCTGATTTCTTGTCCGTACTGAGGGAAAAAGCGGGCGTATACGGACATTAAATGAATTATTCCTTATGAACTGTCGAACGAGGGAGCACATAAAACATTACATGCGCCTCGAATTGTAAAAAGATCTTGACCTGGGGGTCACCCCATACTTTATCCTAGCATACGCAAAGCGAGTATTCCAACATGTGTCTGAAAATATGACGCTGCCGGGACTTTTTTGGTCGGCAGGACATTCGGGAAGCGGCACAGGCAAACATCAATGCAGGCAAGCAGTATCACAAGCAGGCGGTTATCATCGCAGGCAGTAATACAAAAAGTGAGGTCAAAAGAATGAAAGAGAAGGTCACCAAAGTCATCGCGGATTATCTTGGCAAGGACGCAGCAGAGCTCGATTCCACAGCAACCTTTGAGGAGCTGGGACTCGATTCCCTAGATCTCGTCGATCTGACAATGCAGATCGAGAACGAGGCAGGTGTGAAGCTCGAGAGCACAGACGGCATCACAACCATCGACCAGCTCGTCGAAGCGCTTGAGAAGGCGGGGGCGAACAAATAATGATACAGTCACCGATTCTGGACCTTTTGGGCATCCGGTATCCGATTTTTCAGGGTGGCATGGCCTGGGTGTCGGATGCGGGACTGGCAGCGGCTGTCTCAGAGGGCGGCGGCTTTGGCATCATCGGCGCGATGAACATGGACGGCGAGACACTCCGAAAGGAGATCCACAGGGCGCATGAGCTGACGGATAAGCCGTTCGGCGTAAATCTCATGCTCCAGAGCCCCCATATTGAGGAAGCCGTGCAGGTCGTCTGCGAAGAGGGCGTGCGCGCCGTAACGACAGGTGCCGGAAGCCCTGCCAAGTACATGGAGCGCCTTAGGGCAAAGAACATCAAAGTCATTCCCGTCGTCGCTTCCGTTGCACAGGCGAAGATGCTGGAGAGCGCCGGCGCATCCGCACTGGTCGCTGAAGGTATGGAATCCGGCGGGCACGTCGGACAGACAACGACGATGGCACTGGTACCGCAGGTTGTGGACGCAGTGCACATTCCCGTTCTGGCAGCAGGCGGCATCGCGGACGGACGCGGCATGGCGGCGGCATTCATGCTGGGCGCCTGCGGCGTGCAGATGGGCACAAGGTTCCTCACGGCAACAGAGTGCTCCATCCACCCCGATTACAAGAAAGCAGTCCTTCGCGCAGGCGACATCTCGACTATCGTGACAGGCAGAAGAGACGGCCACGCGGTCCGCGTGATCAAGAACGAGATGAGCCGCAAATATTATCAGATGGAGATGCACGGCGCGGACGCCGATGAGCTCATCAATATGACCGTCGGCTCCCTTCGCAGAGCTGTCAAGGACGGCGACACGAGGACCGGCTCGATGATGTGCGGACAAATCGCAGGCCTTGTGCATGACGAGAAGCCGGCCGCCGAGATCCTGCGCGACGTGTGCAGCGAGGCGGAGAAGGCACTCCTTGCGGGTGCGCAGATCGTGCGTGCGTGATTCAGCCAAACTGAAAATATGCTCACTCCTGCAAGTTCCTCTCGCGTCCGAAAGTCATGGCAAAGCATCCGCAATTTGGCGCCACGACGGAACTCGCCCCTCGCGCGTTAAGAAAACATACGTGCGTAAAACGAGCAGGATGACAGGAATGTCAGCTTACGGTGAATCGAAAGCCGCATATACATCATCTTTCGCAGTTAGTTCATGAACAGCAACAGAACTAAACTATGGATCTGTCATAAGGAAGAAAGAACAAATGAGAAAGACAGCCTTTTTATTGGCGGGCCAGGGTGCCCAGTTCCCCGGCATGGGGAAGCCTTTTTATGAAGATATCCCCCTCGCGAAGCAAATTTTCGACGAGGCGGAGCAGTTCCGGCCGGGGACGCTGGCGTCTCTTACGGACGAGCACTTTGAGGGGCTCGACGAGACGAAGAACACGCAGATCGCTGTTTTCCTCATGGATTATGTGTGTGGAAAAATCCTGATGGAGCAGGGAATCTCGCCGGCTGCAATGGCGGGATTCTCTCTTGGAGAGCTCGCGGCGCTCTGTCTTGCAGGTTCCATGACGCTCGAAGAGGGGATACGCCTTGTGAGTGCCCGCGGCGAGTACATGCAGATCTGCGGGGACAAGTATCCCGGCAAGATGGCGGCCGTCATTCGCCCGGATGAGGATCGGCTCCGTCAGATTGCCGGCGACAATGGTGTCTATATTGCCAATGTCAGCTCCGCCCAGCAGATTTCCGTCTCCGGCGCAGCAGAGGACATGGACCGCTTCGAGGAGGCTTTAAAGAGCGCCGGAATGCGGTTTGTACCGGTTAAGGTGAGCGGTGCCTTTCATACGCCGCTTATGCAGGAGGCGTCGGAGAAGCTGGGCGCCGTCCTTGCAGAAATCGATTTCAGGGCACCGCAGGTTCCGGTCTGGTCCGACCAGTTCGCGCAGCCCTATCCCGCAGAGCCCGAGGAAATCCGGAAGATGCTGCAGGAGCAGATCACGCACCCGGTTCTCTTTCGCGACATTCTGACAGGCATACAGAAGGCCGGCATTGAGCAATACGTGGAGTGCGGACCGGGGCATACGCTGTCCGGCTTTGTAAGAAAGACACTCGCGGGGACACCTGTTTTTACGACGTCTGATCTGAATGGCCTGCAGGAGACACTGACGAAGTGTACAGCACAGACCGGCGAAGATAGAGCGTGAGGAGAGGATGAGCGGAGTACTGAAGGCGTGCACGGCGAAGGACGGTCATGATGAAACGAGAAGAGCGCATGAACGGAGCGCATACCGCAAGTCGGAAGAGATAAAGCGCGAAAAGAAGATTAACGTCGTGCACATCGGAGGCAGGAATGAAGCGTGAAGAGAATAGGAACGATACACAGAGAGACTGCGCAGCGGGAAAGACCGCGGTGGTGACAGGTGCTTCCCGCGGAATCGGCAGGGCTGCGGCGCTGAAAATGGCCTCGATGGGCATGAATGTCGCGCTGATCGCAGGCCATGAGAGCGATGCGCTGAAGGAGGCAGTGAAGGCGGTGGAAGATCTCGGCGTGAAGGCGAAGGAATATGCCGCAGACGTCTCTGACGGGGCGGCAGTCGCGGCGGCTGTGCAGAAGATCAGCGCAGAGTTCGATGACCTCGATGTTCTTGTCAATGACGCGGGCATCACGAGGGACGGGCTCTTCCTCTCCATGAAGGATGAGGATGTCAGCAGTGTCATCGGCGTGAACCTCGAGGGGACGATGCTGATGACGAAGGCGCTGCTCCCCTTCTTTATGAGGAGAAGGAGCGGCAGGATCGTGAACCTTAGCTCCGTTGTGGGGCTCTCCGGCAATGTCGGACAGGCCAACTACGCGGCATCGAAGGCGGGCGTCATCGGCTTTACGAAATCGATCGCTCTGGAGTATGCGCGCAAAGGCATCACCTGCAATGCGGTGGCGCCGGGCTTTATCGGTACAGATATGACCGCTAAGATGACGGATGCCGCGAAGGAGAAGGTCCTTGGCAGCATTGCGATGAAGCGCATGGGCACGTGTGAGGAAGTGGCCGATCTGATTGGCTTTCTTGTGAGTGACCAATCGCGGTATATCACGGGGCAGATCATCGCCATCGACGGCGGAATGCAGATTTAAAGCAGGAGTAAAGTTTGAATGTGATCGCCGTTGCGATCGCATTCAAACACGAATTGGTACCGCAAAAAGCGCGGCACAGAAAGGCAGGCATGAGAAGAGTTGCAGTAACAGGCATGGGCGTCGTTTCGCCCGTCGGCAATGATGTGGAAACGTTCTGGCACAGCCTCACAAACGGTGTCAGCGGAATCGATGAGATTCACAGGTTCGATGCGTCGCGTCTGCACGTGAGCGTGGACGCGGAGGTAAAGGGGTTTGACCCGAAGCCTTACTACGCATCGGTCAAGGAGATGAGAAAGACCGATCTGTCGATGCAGTACGCGATGGCTGCGGCGACGCAGGCGGTCACGGAGAGCGGCATCATGGACAGCGCCCTTGATCACGAGCGCTTCGGCGTGTACATCGGCTCCGGCATCGGCGGTCTCACAACCCTCTACGAAGAGGCAAAGCATCTCGTGCAAAACGGACCGGACTTTGTTTCCCCGTTCCTTATTCCGAAGATGATTTCGAACATGGCCTCCGGCGCAGTCTCGATCCGCTTTGACGCGAGGGGCTGCACACTGCCCGTCGTCACGGCATGCGCGACCGGTACCGACGCGATCGGCGAGGCGTTCCACGCGATCCGCGACGGCTACGCAGATGCGATCATTGCCGGCGGCACTGAGGCAACGATCACGGAGCTGGCCTTCGCAGGTTTTCAGAATCTGAAGGCACTCAGCCTCTCGGAAAATAAAGACGCTGCCTCCCTCCCCTTCGACAACAGAAGGGCAGGCTTTGTTATGGGCGAGGGCGCAGGTGTTCTCGTTCTCGAGGAGTACGAGGCCGCGAAGGCGCGCGGCGCGCACATTTATGCGGAGCTTGCGGGGTACGGCAATACTTCGGATGCACATCACATCACGGCGCCCGATCCGACAGGAACAGGGGCGGCGAGATGCATCAGGATTGCGATGCAGGAGGCCGGTCTGAAGCCGGATCAGCCGATTTACGTGAATGCGCACGGCACGGGCACAAGGCTGAACGATGCGATGGAGACGAAGGCACTGAAGCATATCTTCGGCACATCCTGCGACACGCTCCATGTCAGCTCCACAAAGTCCATGACGGGACACATGCTGGGTGCGGCCGGCGGCGTTGAGGCGATTGCCGCCGTGAAGGCCCTGCAGACAGGCATTGTTCCTCCTACACTTCATCTGGATGAGAAGGATCCGGAGTGCGATCTCGACTACACACCGAATGAAGCTGTAAAGGCAGACCTTGCAGCGGCAGCCTCCACCTCGTTCGGGTTTGGGGGACATGACGGGTGCATTGTTTTCAGAAAGACTGAGGAAGTGCAGGCATGAGCGGTCAGAATATCGATCTGAATGTCCTGAAGGAGATGTTCCGGGATCTGGGACTCTCCAGGATGCAGGTGCGCGAGGGGGACTTCGAGCTCGTGATGGAGAGGGGACCTCTGGGCGGAAATGAGCCCGGCGCGGACGGAGCACTCTCTGGAATGGGGGCAGAGGACCTTGGTTCGGCCACACGGACTGGCGGCGCAGGGAGTCTGCTCTCTTCCCTTCAGACCGCGCAGAGGAGAAACCCTGGCGCTCCGGAGAGCGCAGCGCAGGGAAGCGGTGCAGATCCCGCGGGATTTGGCAGCGGGGACGACTCCGCATCTTTGACAATCGGTCCAGGAGAGAAGGCAATCGAATCTCCGATCGCAGGTCTCTTCCATGAGGCTGAGGCGCCGGGGGCGGAGCCCTACGTGAAGGAGGGACAGAGCATCCATGCTGGCGATGTCGTCTGCACCCTCGAAGCCATGAAAATGTTCAACGATGTGAAGAGCACCGCGGACGGCGTTGTGGAGAAGATTCTTGTCCATGAAGGCGATACCGTGAAGGCCGGGCAGGCGCTGTTCGTGGTGAAGGAGTGAAGAGAAGTCTTGTCTCGTTGCCTGGAAAAGCGTTGCGTGTTGATGCAGGCTGCCGGGCGAGGCTGTTTTCAGAGAATGGAAGGTGCGTACGGGAACTGCAAAGTCTGCAGATCATGAAGGAGTGAGGCGCAGATGGATCGCGAGGAATTAAAGAAAATACTTCCGCACAGGGAGCCGATGCTCCTGGTGGATGAGGCAGAGGTGCTGCCGGACGGTACGGCGAGAGGCATATACAGGGTGCGGGGAGATGAATTCTTCCTGCAGGGGCATTTTCCGGGAAATCCGGTGGTGCCGGGCGTGATTCTGTGCGAGATTACGGCGCAGTCCGCCTGCGTTCTCTTTAAGGAGAAGATGGAGCAGGGCGTTCTGCCCCTGTATGCAGGCCTCAACAAGGTGAGGTTCAAGAAGCCTGTGCGGCCGGGAGATGAGCTGGTGCTCACGACGAAGATCACCCGCGAGCACGCCCCGTTCTATGTGATCGAGGGTGAGGCGTCCGTGGACGGACAGCTGTGCATGCGCGGGGAATTCATGATCGCGCTGGAAGCGCTGAAGAAAGATTGATGGGCAGCAGTTTTACAGATCAGCCGGCAATGCCGGCAGCAGTTTCCCGAATAGTTGAGAAAAAGGATGGGCAGGCAGGTATTTTCAGAGGATTTAAAAAGCCCGGAAGCGCATGGCTGATCTGGGTTGAAGAGGGATTGATACGCAGATGTTTCGCAGAATTTTGATCGCCAACCGCGGAGAGATCGCCGTGAGGATCATCCGCGCGTGCAGGGAGATGGGCATCCAGACGGTTGCCGTCTATTCGGAAGAGGATAAGGATTCCCTTCATGTGGGGCTCGCGGACGAGAGCTGTTGCATCGGCGGCGCGCTCCTGCGGGAGAGCTATCTCAATGAGGAGGCAATTCTGCAGGCGGCGCAGCAGTTCCACGCGGACGCCATTCATCCGGGGTACGGGATGCTGTCAGAAAACGCGGAGTTCGCCAGAAAATGCGAGGACGCCGGCATCAGCTGGATAGGCCCGTCGCCGGATGTGATGGATCTGATGAGCCGGAAGGATACGGCCCGTTCCGTGGCACACAAGGTCAGGGTGCCGGTGACACCGGGAACCGCAGTTCTCAAGGACATCCGGCAGGCGAAGCGCGCGGCGGCAAAAATCGGTTATCCCGTGATGCTCAAAGCCAGGTCCGGGGGCGGCGGCAAGGGCATCCGCATCGTCAGGAACCCCGAGGAGCTGCCGCATGCTTTTCAAGTTGGCATGGAGGAGGCGCAGGCGAGTTTTGGCGACGGCGCTCTTTTCATGGAGAAGTACCTTGAAAACATCAAGCACATCGAGGTCCAGATTCTTGCCGACGCGCAGGGGCACTGCGCGATTCTCGGCGAGAGAGACTGCTCTCTGCAGAGGAGCAACCAAAAGATGATCGAGGAGAGCCCAGCGCCTGTGCTCGATCCGAAAATCAGGAAGAAGCTGTACGCGGCAGCTGCAAAGATCGTGAAGGCGATCGGCTATAAGACGGTCGGCACAATTGAATTTCTGGTGTGCGGGGACCGCTTCTACTTCTGCGAGATGAACACACGTCTGCAGGTGGAGCACACGGTGACGGAGATGGTGACAGGAATCGACCTCGTCAAGTGGCAGATCCGGACCGCGGCGGGCGTCCCGCTTGATTTCAAGGGCGAGGTGCCGCGCAGAGGGTGCGCCATGGAGTGCAGGATCAATGCGGAGAATCCGGAGACGGGCTTTCCTTCCTGCGGGACAGTCACGCTCTTTCATGAGCCGGGCGGCCCGGGTGTCAGGTTCGATACGATGCTGTATCAGGGGCTGACCATTTCGCCTTATTACGACTCTCTTCTTGGCAAGCTTGTTGTCAGCGGGGAGAACCGGCAGGAAGTTATAAGGCGCATGAAGAGCGCGCTGGCAGAGCTGGTCGTGCAGGGCGTAGACACAAATGCGGCGCTCCACATGGAGATCCTGGAGGATCCGACATTTCTGGACGGGTCGTACCACACGGACTTCTATGAGAAGTTTATGAAGGCAAAGAAGGAATAAGTTTGAAAATGACGCCGATGCGTCATTTTCAAACAGCAGCATCGGTGCTGACGCACCGGCTGACGCATTCGGCGAAACCGCCCGCGCGGATTTCGCCTCAGCGAGGAATAAAAGATGATTTTCACGGGGCTTTTTCACTCCTCACAAAATCGCCTGGAAGGCGAACAGAAGGGTTCCGGCGACGGGAGACATGCGAGGGACCGCATCGCACAGGTGGCGGACAAGGGCAGCTTTGAGGAGATATTCGCGGATCTGGAGGCGAGGGACATCCTCTCCTTCCAGGGCTACCCTGAGAAAATAAAGCAGGCCCGCCAAAAGAGCGGTGAGAAGGACGCAGTCGTCTGCGGGCGCGCGAAGATCGGCGGCGTGGAGACGATGATTTTTGCCATGGAGCCGGCCTTTATGATGGGCTCCATGGGAACCGTTGTGGGGCGAAAAATCATTGCCTGCTTCGACGAGGCAATTGCCCGCCGCCTTCCGGTTGTCGGTTTTGTTGTCTCAGGAGGAGCGAGGATGCAGGAGGGGATATTTTCACTCCTGCAGATGGCGGGGACGAGTGATGCCGTGCGGCGCCACTCCGAAGCCGGCCTTCTCTATATCGCTGTTCTGCAGAATCCGACGATGGGCGGCGTAGAAGCGAGCTTTGCAATGGAAGCCGACATTATTCTGGCTGAGCCCGGCGCGCGGATCGGCTTTGCGGGCCCGCGCGTGATCGAGCAGACCTACCACAGGAAACTCCCGGAGGGGCTGCAGCGCGCCGAGACGGTCCTGCAGTCCGGCTTCATCGACAGGATCGTGCCGGAGAACCTCTGGAAGAGGGAGATTGGCAGGATTCTGAAAATACATGCGACCGGCAGTGCAAGCGCAGCCAATGCTGACAGCGCAGAAACAGAACCCGGAGGAAAGAAAACGGCGGGATCGGCGATATTTTCAGCGAATCAGACGGATGCGTCCATAACGATTGGAGGGCAGAACGCATGAAGGCAATAGAGGTTGTCAGGAATGCGAGAATGAGTGACCGCTTCACTTCGATCGACTATATCCATCTGCTCATCCGGGACTTTGTGGAACTGCACGGGGATAGAAGGTTCGGAGATGATCCGGCGGTGATCGGGGGAATCGGGTATTTTCAGGGGATTCCTGTGACGGTCATCGGCGTGGAAAAGGGAAAGGATGCGGCGTCGAGGGCGCAGCGGCACTTCGGCTGTCCGCTGCCGGAAGGATACCGCAAGGCGACCCGCCTCATGAAGGAGGCGGAGAAGTTCCATCGTCCGGTGCTGAATTTCGTGGATACGGCAGGCGCGAATGCGGACGTGGAGGCCGAGGAGAGAGGCCAGGGGGAGGCAATCGCGGACTGCATCCTCACCGCGACGGGCCTGCGGACGCCGGTCATCTCGCTTATCATTGGCGAGGGAGGAAGCGGCGGTGCGCTGGCGCTTTCTATCGCGGACCGGCTTTATATGCTGGAGGAGTCCTATCTGGGCGTGATCTCTCCGGAGAGCTGCTCGTCGATTTTGTTCAAGAACCCGGGACACGCCGAGGAGGCAGCGGAGGAGCTGCATCTTCGCGCGGAGGATCTTCTGGAATTCGGCGTGGTCGACGGAATCTTTCCCACCATCAAGGAGAAGAACCAGACGACCAGAATCCGGCGCTTCATGGAGAAGGCGGTGCCGCAGATCGAGCAGAATATGCGCGATCTTCTTTCGGAGGACCCGGAGAAGCTGATCGCGGAGAGAGCCGAGAGATATCAGAAGATGCCGTAGAAAAGTGTCCATCCTGCTGGGAATTCCGGCAGGTAAGCGATTGGTATGACGATGCTCTGGAATTACTGTTATGAGACAGTGATTACAGAGCTTTTTTTGTACATTAAATATCGATGAAAAATACATTCGAGTGTTGATTTCACCGAACAAAGATGATCAGAAGCATCTACAGCTGATAAGATAATGGTAAAGCGGCAGCTGCAAGACGGGAAGTTCCATCAATGCAACGGCTGCAAATCAGATCATAGATCATAGAGTTGTAGAAACAAGGCAGGAGGGGTTCACAACTATGGCAGGTCTTTACATCGCAAGCGACAAGAGATACGAGAAGATGCAGTACCACCACGTGGGAAATAGCGGGCTGCAGTTCCCGGCGGTTTCACTGGGCTTCTGGCACAACTTCGGGAGTAACGGAAACTATGACACGATGCGCAGCATGATGCGCACGGCGTTTGACAACGGCATCACGCAGTTCGATCTCGCGAACAACTACGGCCCGGAGAACGGCAGTGCGGAGACCAATGCGGGCCGGATCCTCGCGGAAGATTTCCGACCGTACAGAGATGAGCTCATCATCACGACGAAGGCGGGATACGATATGTGGCCGGGCCCTTACGGCACCTGGGGCAGCAGAAAATACCTGATCTCCAGCTGCGACCAGTCTCTGAAGCGCCTGGGTCTCCCCTACGTCGATATCTTCTATCACCACAGGCCGGATCCGAATACGCCCATGGAGGAGACCATGGAGGCACTCCTGCAGATCGTAAGGAGCGGAAAGGCACTCTACGCAGGCATCTCCAACTACAATCGCGAACAGACAAAGCGTGCGCTGGAAATCGCGGCGGACATTCACCTCCCGCTCATCGTCAACCAGCGCAGATATTCCATCTTTGACCGCACAATCGAGGACGACGGCGTGAAGGACTTCTGCGCGGAGAAGGGGATGGGCATCATTGCTTTCAGCCCGCTGGCACAGGGCCTTCTGACCGACCGCTATCTGCACGGCATTCCCGCAGATTCAAGAATTGCAAGGGACCACAGATTCCTGAAAGCATCCGCGCTGACCGAAGACAAGCTATCCCAGATTCGTGCGCTCAACGACCTGGCCGCACAGCGCGGACAGACGCTGGCGGAGATGGCCCTCGCCTGGATCGGGAAGGACAGCGACGTGTGCTCTGTCATCATCGGCGCATCGAAGCCGGAGCAGATCCTGGACAACGTCAAATTCCTTGACAATACCCGCTTCACCGCCGAAGAGCTTCGCCGGATCGATGAGATCACGGGCCGCCTGCCGAAAGAAAACAAAAATTTTGTAACGCCCATCGCCACTTTTACGTCCTGTACTACAGAGAGGTGAACGATATTATATGCATACATGGAAAATAACGACAGGCATCATCGCATACATGACCGCCGCATTCCTTCTGCTGACGGGATGTGCAGGCGGCGCGCAGGGAAATGGAGCGGCCGGGAAATCGTCTGCACAGAACACATCTGCAGACAAAGATGCACAAGGAAGAAGCGGCGATAACAAAGAAGAAAAACAAAGCAATGGAGAGGCCGGCTCCGATGCAGATACCGAGACGGCCGACGAGGCAGATGGGAAGGCCGGTACAGCGGCAGCAAAATCCGATACAGCGGATGGAAAGGCATCTTCCGCCGATGCCGCCGCCCCGCATTTTCTGAAGACGACCCAGTACAACGGCGTCTATGAAAAGGACGGGTACACGGAGCTGATCGACAACACTTACGATCAGCTCTCCCTCGCAGATTACGCGGATCCGGACACCGGCGAGGTGCCGGAAGAGAACACCGCACTGCAGAGTGCACTGGACACCGTCAATAAAAAGCTGAAGAAGAACAGCGAGGATTTCAACAGCCAGAACAGCAATGTGTCCGATGTGAAACAGCAGATGGGAGAGAACTTCCAGCCGTATACGAACTCGGATACGCTGGGGATCGTCCGCGTGGATGAGAGGGCACTGGTCATCTCGAGAAACAGCTATCAGGATACAGACGGCGCACACGGATACGGTGCGACGTTCATGTACAGCTTCAACGGAACGAGCGGGAAGGCGCTTACGCTTGCGGATGTGCTGAAGGACACGGATGCGCAGGACGTGACGGATGCGATCCTGAAGGCGATTGATTCGCAGGTAGGAAGCGACCAGAAGGGCGGTATATTTGAGGATACGCTGGAGCAGACGGTGCTCGACATGGTCTCCTGCACGGCCGGCGTGACGGGGGCAGAGAGCAGCAACGTGCAGGCGGCACCGCTTGTCTGGTATCCGGGGGATGACGGGGTGCACGTTATTTTCAATCAGTATGATATTGCGGCGTATGCGGCGGGGCAGATTGAGGTCACGTTGAAGCCTGCGGATTTCCCGGATCTCGTAAAGAGCAGCTGGTTTAGCGGTGACGGTTCTTCCGACAACGCAGATGAGGTGCTGGAGATCCTGCCCGCGCAGACAGAGGTGGACGGAAGGCCTCTCTCTATCAGTGAAAACTACGACGCCGACGCCATGACAATTTCCAGCCTCACGGTGCAGTACGCCGGCAGATCGAAGACGTATGACACCTATAGCTACGGCAATACCTACTATTACGTGCGCGTGGACGGACATCCCTATCTCTACATCAATGGGCGGATGGACGACGATTATCAGGAACTGGACGTCATCGATCTGGATGACGATGCCATGCCCCTGCAGCAGACAGACTGCGGACTGTACGGCAATGTGCTGACGGATCCGGGCTGCATGTATCTTGAGAGCCGGACGAATCTGATGTCCACTATGATGACGGTGCGGGCGTACAGCGCCTCGGAGAACGGCGTGCCCGAGGCGAAGAGTCAGTATTACCTGGCGCTGCCTTCGGACAACATTAAATTCACGCTGAAGCAGTATGCGAAGCTGAATGTCCTCGATGCATCGGGGAGTAAGGGAACATCAGCACTGGGCAGCAATCAGACAGTAATGGAGCAGTTCAAGAAGGGAACGACGATGGTACCCTACCGCACGGACGGCGATCACATCATGGACTGCATCACGTCGGACGGAAGATATGTCCGTTTCCAAGTGGACACGCAGAGCGTCCCGCAGGTGCTCGACGGCACATACAAGTTGGATGAGCTGCTGGACGGGACGTTGTTCGTGGGGTAAATTAAAGCTTGCGCAATACGTGCCAAAAGACTTTAATAGTACTGTTCGGCACCTCTTGGAAAGACATATTTTTTGCAATTCGTGATGGGTGCGGATAGAAACCTAAATAATAGGGAAGACGCCGCGCATGCGGCGGTGAGGCATACACTTACACACAGCTGGTGATGATTCAGGAAGACACCGCCCGCGCGGCAATGAGGCATGAAATGAAATTCAGCAGACGTATGGATCGATTCGGCGACGAGATTTTCGCCGCACTTAATGAGAAGAAACTGGCGCTGGAGGCCGAGGGCAGAAAGATCTACAACCTCTCCGTCGGCACACCGGATTTCAAGACGGATGAGACGCTCCGCAATGCTCTGATCGAGGCGGCCAAAGATCCGAACAATTGGAAATACGCGCTCCGCGACACGCCCGAAATGCTCAAGGCTGTCTGCGACTACTATGAGAAGCGCTTTGGCGTCACCATCACGCCGGATATGGTGTGCAGCTGCTACGGCAGTGAGGAGGGCATGGGACATCTCGGCCTTGTCCTGTGCGATGAGGGAGATACAGTGATCCTTCCTTCGCCGTGCTACCCCGTTTTCATTGCGGGTGCACAGATGGCTGGCGCAGAGCCCTGGTACTATCCGATGACGGAGGAGACAGGGTATCTTCCGAGAGTTGCACAGATCCCTGAGGACGTGGCGAAGAAGGCCAAGTACATGATCGTCTCCCTTCCCTCCAACCCGACAGGCAGTGTTGCGACGCCCGGCATCTACGAGGAGATCATCGCCTTCGCGAAGAAGTACGACATTCTGATTGTGCATGACAATGCGTACAGCGACATTATTTTCGATGGGGTGCACGGCGGAAGCTTCCTCGCTTATCCCGGTGCGAAGGATGTCGGCATCGAGTTCTTCTCGCTCTCCAAGAGCTTCAATCTGACGGGAGCACGCATCAGCTTCTGCATTGGAAGACCTGATGTGGTCGCTGCTTTCAGAAAACTCCGCAGCCAGATCGACTTTGGCATGTTCCTTCCCATGCAGAAGGTGGCCATCGCCGCGCTGACGGGCTCCCTCGATCGCGTGAAGAAGCAGTGCACGGACTACCAGGAGAGAAGAGATGCGCTGTGCGGGGGCCTTCGCAGCATCGGCTGGAATGTGCCGGACAGCCACGGCAGTATGTTCGTGTGGGCGAAGATTCCGGACACCTGGAACGGCCCGCATCCGGACAGTATGGCATTTTGCATGGACCTCATGAACACGGCAGGCGTCGTGACGACGCCCGGCATCTCGTTCGGTCCTCTTGGCGAGGGGTATGTGCGCTTTGCGCTGACACTCCCTGTTGACAAGATCCGCGAGGCCGTGAAGGCAATTGGCGAGAGCGGCGTGCTGACAAAGGGCGCTGCGGGCAGGAAAGCTGCCGACTGAGAAAGGATTTAATGCACAGGAGAGGATAAAGATCTCTCCTGTGTTTTTTTAACTGTTTAGCACCCCTCGAAAAGTCGTAAATTCGGATGGGAAGCTGGTGAACGATGGCACATTCAGGAAGGGAACGGGAAGTCTATGGGAAGAATAGAGGATATCCTCATGCAGAAATCCGGCGCACGGGGGATGCAGCGCCTGCGTCCTTATCTGCCGGAGGATTATGCCTCCAGGGCGGCGAGAACAATCCTCGGGTGGGAGCGGGGGACGGTTCTGCTGACGACCGGATTCTATGTGGCGGGCTTTGCGGAGACTGACGGCCCCGCCGGGACGCTCGCCCTCGCGAAGGCACTGCAGGCGCTGGGCTTCCACCCTGTGGTTCTGACCGACGACTTCTGCCGCGGTTTCTTTGAGCCGGAGGGGATCGACGTTTTTTACCTTCCGCTGGATGCGGACGAGACGGACTGCCGCGGTGTCCTGAAGAAGTTCCGCCCTGTCGGCATGATCTCCATCGAGCGGTGCGGCCTTAATGCGCACAAGGATTATGAAAATATGCGCGGCCTCAGCATCAAGGCGCACACGGCACCGTGTGACCTGATTTTCAGGATGGCAGGGCCTACAATCCCTACAATCGGCGTAGGCGACGGCGGAAACGAGATCGGCATGGGGAATCTTCGTAAAGAGATCTCGAACCTCCTCTCCCTCACGCCTTGCATCGTGGAGACGGATGCGCTCGTCATCGCGACTGTCTCCAACTGGGGCGCGTATGGAATCGCGGCGGCGTTGGAGAAGGAGAGCGGAGAGGTCGTATTTTCCAGGATCGACGGGAAAAGGTCAAGAGATAAGGTGGCGGCCTTCCTTGAGGCGACCGTGCAGATCGGGAGTGTCGACGGCGTGACACATGAGAGGGTGCCGCACGTAGACGGTTTCGATGAGGAAGTGGAGCTGCAGGTTCTGGACGACCTGACAGATGTTTGTTCCTATAGGTGAGTAAAAGGACAGGCTGGAAGTTCTCTGCGTCTGCAGAGGACTTCCACACCTGTCCTTTTATATCTTTATTGCGTTTCGCCCGGCTCAGGGCTTGTCGCCGCCGAAATTTCTTAATAGGTTTGCTCTATTGTCCCTTATGTCCGGCTCAGATCCTCGCCACGCCGGAATCCCTTGCTGCCTGTGCGACAGCGGAGGCAACGGCCTCTCTGACCCTCGGATCGAAGGCCTTCGGCAGGATGTAGTCGGCGGAGAGCTCCTCATCAGAGACGAGTCCTGCGATGGCCTTTGCGGCAGCGATCTTCATCGCGTCATTGATGTCGGATGCGCGCACATCCAGTGCGCCGCGGAAAATGCCGGGGAAGCACAGCACATTGTTGATCTGGTTCGGGAAGTCGGAGCGGCCTGTTGATACAACAGCTGCGCCGGCTGCCTTCGCCTCATCAGGGAAGATCTCAGGTGTCGGGTTTGCGCATGCGAAGATGATGGGATCCTTTGCCATGCTGCGCACCATATCCTGTGTCAGAAGCCCCGGTGCAGACACACCGATGAAAACATCTGCGCCCTTGATCACCTCTGCAAGAGAGCCGCTCACATGCTCCCTGTTCGTGATCTTCGCCATCTCTTCCTTGATGGGATTGAGGTTGTCGCGGCCCTCGTAGATTGCGCCGTGGCGGTCTGTCATGATGACGTTCTTCAGACCTCTTGCGATGAGCAGGCGGATGATCGCGATGCCGGCAGCGCCTGCGCCGGAGGTGACGATCTTGATGTCCTCAATATTCTTGTGTACGACCTTCAGGGCGTTCATGAGGCCGGCCAGTGTGATGACGGCTGTGCCGTGCTGGTCATCGTGGAAAATCGGGATGTCCGTGCACGCCTTGAGCTTCTCCTCGATGGCAAAGCATCTGGGCGCTGCGATATCCTCGAGGTTGACGCCGCCGAAGGACCCTGCAAGGAGAGAGACGGTCTTTACGATCTCGTCTACATCCTTGGAGCGGATGCACAGCGGAATGGCATCAACGCCGCCAAAGGCCTTGAACAGTGCACACTTGCCCTCCATGACGGGCATGCCGGCCTCGGGTCCGATGTCGCCAAGGCCAAGGACTGCAGTGCCGTCCGTGACAACCGCGACGGTGTTCCATCTTCTGGTCAGCTCATAGCTCTTGTTCACGTCCTTCTGGATTTCGAGGCAGGGTGCTGCGACGCCGGGTGTGTAGGCGAGGCTCAGGTCCTCGGCACTGTCCACCTTCGCGCGAAGGCTGATCTCGATCTTGCCCTTCCATTCATAGTGCTTCTTCAGTGATTCCTTTGCGTAATCCATTTTTTTCCTTTCTGTGCCGCGTCCTTTGCGGCACCCCGAGGCGAATCCAAAGAGGCGGATTCGGCGATGGGATCAGGCACTTTCCCCTGCAGTCTGGCTGCGCCTTCTGTTGTACAGAAAACCTGCGAACTGCCACGATGCTGTTGCCGTGCGGTTTTCTTTATTCTACACTTGCCGCACGAAATCGGACAGAAAAAATTCCGGGGGCCTGTTTTCAAAGGAAAATGATCGAGGGAGAGACGGGCGCAGGTGCGTAGAAAATTCTGGCGCCGGCACATGCCTTGTTCGTTCTTTGTAAAGGTTTTGATAAGGACAGAAAACAGAAATTTAACCGCCTGATGGTACAATAAGGGGCAGATATTTTCAGAAGAGGTCTTTTGGAAACAGCAGCGGGAGGTGCCAATGGCCGAAAACTTATTGAAGCACCTTGATAAGATGGACGGCAATCAGCCGGAGCTGGTGCGCCTTCGCAGGTACTGCGAGATGCTGGAGGCGGGGAGCCGGGCCGTGATCGCTTTCGGTGTGTGGAGCATTATCAAGACGTGCATGTATTTTCTGATGCCGCAGCTCTCTGTCCGCGAATGGATCGCGGATCTGGCGGACATTCTGGATCGGCGCTCCGGCAGGATCATCCTCATTTTCATGCTTTCCGCACTTTTTGCGGTGGACATGTCCATGCGCATTTACGTTGGAAGATCTGCGAAGAGAGAAGTGAGGGGGAAGGGCGCAGGCTGGTTTTATGTCATCGTGGCGGGCTTTCTGGCCATCGAGGCTCTTGAGGGGATGACGGACGGTATCATCGCAAAAACCGCGCACTACATGACTTTCGAGGATCGTCTGATGAGCAGTCTCGTTGATTTCACTGCCTTTATTGCTGCGATGGATGTCGTCATCCCGGGGCTTCTCATCAAGAAGATGAGGCTCCGGCTTCGGCAGAAAGGGGAATAGATGCAGGCGGATTTTCATTACTATGCCGCCTACTGCGCGGCATATCTTGCCGGCTTCTCCCACGGGGAGAGCCTGGCCATTGCCTACAGCGACCAGTTCACGGACTGCTGCACGAAATCTTATCTGAACCACATTCACGGCCCATACGCCGCCGCGACGACGCAGGTGCCGGCAGAACTTATGGATGTCAACACGGATATCCTGGGGCTTCAGGATATCACGAGAATCTGGGCATCCTTCCATTTCCTCCCCTATGATCTGTATGCGGAGACGCCGAAAGCATGCCGCGAATACCGGGATAAATTCCGCCTCCTGTGCGGGCCAAACGGGGACCTTGTGGAGGACACGGTGGAGCGCGCGAAGGGGCGGGGCCTCCAGGCGGCGGGACTTGCGATGCATGCAGTGTCGGATACGTGGGCACATATGTATTTTGCGGGGACGCCGTCCCTTGTCATGAACAACATCACTTCTTACTTCTTCGAGGAGACGCCGGAGGGAGAGAGGCGCGTGCACTTTGTGCACAGCCCAAGACAGCGGGACGACCCGGAGACGGGGCAGTATCTGAACAGTGTATCAGCCTCGAGCGAAAATTCCGTGGCCAATCTCGGCCACGGGAGGGCGGGACATCTTCCGGACTACAGTTACGCGCGCTACCGCTATCTTCCGGCCTGGGGCGGGTGCCGCGAGATCGTCAAGGACAACCCGTCCGACTATCTGCACGCCTTCGCGCAGATGGTGCGGGCCCTGCGGTATCTGCGGGGAGATCTCCCGGAATTTCACAAGGGCGAATACGATTGGGGGATAACTGACCCTTACAAAGACAAAATTGTGGATATCTTATCTGTGCGCAGAATCGACGCCTCCGCGGACTGGAAGGCGTTCGGGGAGTCACTCTCAGGACATCCGATTCCGGATTTTTCGACAGAGACCTATGAGCAGGAGTATCTCCACACGCCGCAGGAGGAGAAGAACCAGACTTTCCTCGGGCGCTTTTTCCTCGCCGCACTCGGGCAGAAGAGCATGGTGACGAACAAGATCTGGGCGTCGGGCAATCTCCTGGCCGGCAAGTCCGTGGAGTACGACGGAAAAGCCTTCCACGGGATCAGGGATTATGCGCGGCTCATCTCAGAGCGGATTGAAAATACGGACCTCCATGATCTCTTCGGCGGGCAATAGGGAGTTCGCATGGGATCGCAGGTGCGAGCCCATGCAAACTCGAATTTAGGCCGCAAAGGACGCGGCACAAGGAGAAAACCATGACCAGATGGCAGAGAATGGAAAACATCGCAATCGGCGCAGGTCTTATTTTCCTTGGCCTTTTGCTGCTCGTGGATGCCAGATATGACTATTACACGGTGACCACGCTGATCTCGCTGACCATGCTCATTTACGGGCTGCGGCTTCTCGTGTATTATTTTCGGATGGCGCGGCTTATGGTCGGCGGCAAGAGGATGCTCTTTCGCGGCGTCATCGCCATGGACCTGGGACTGTACACGTATCTCATCACGGACGTGCCGAGATGGTACGTGATGCTCTACCTCATTGTCATCAATGCGTTCGGCGCAGCCGCCAACATCGTTCACGCTGTGCAGGAGAGACGCGCAGAGGCGTCTGCCTGGAAGAGGGATATGGCAGGGGGCGCGGCGCAGATTGCACTCTCGGCGGTGTGCCTGCTCAGTATCCGTTCAATCGGCGTTGTGGTCGTGGTATACTGTGTGGGACTTCTGACGACAGGCATCACAAAAGTTGTCTCGGCGTTCCGGAAGACGGAGATCGTATATGTGAGATGACGGTGCTGCATCTTTTGGTACAGTACAGAGTCGGGAAAATAAACGACCCGGCCGTATGCCTTTTCGGGATTGATGACGGTGTGCCGGGTAGAAAAACTTTTTGGGGATCGGTGCGCTGCGCCGATTGGAGAGGAAACACCCATGGAGCAGGAAGTCACAGAAATACTGCATGAACTCGAGCAGGACGGGGACCTGTCAAAGGAGAGGCAGTTCTGCCAGCACGGCACGACGAGCGTGTATGCGCACAGCGTCGGCGTCGCCTGCTGCAGCCTCGCAATCGCAAGATATCTGCACCTGCGCGTGCGGGAGAGAGAGATGATCAGAGGAGCGCTCCTGCACGATTATTTTCTCTACGACTGGCATGATCCGTCGAACGGACACCGCCTGCACGGCTTCACGCATCCCTCCAGCGCCTGCCGGAACGCAGAGAGAGACTACCGGATCAGTGCGGTGGAGCGCAACATCATCAGAAGGCACATGTTCCCCATGACAGTTGTTCCGCCGACCTGCCGGGAGGCGTGGATCGTGTGCCTCGCGGACAAGTACTGCGCCTGCCAGGAGACCGTGCAGCCAAGGCTCCGCAGACTTCTGCAGGGGTGGGGATGAGGTATCTGCGGCACATACAACATAAGCCGGTTGGGTAATCCCCTGCGTGCGTTGTAAGAGAGCACATATATCTCGTCTGCTTTTGCTAATGCATATGAATTGGCTTGGCAAATAGAAATTTGAGCCCGCACAGCCGTGCGGGACAGTCCTGATAAGAATTGTGCCAATCTGCGGCTGCGCGGAGGCGCAAAGTACTCACACCAGCTTGTGTCCCAACTCCCAGAAGGCGAGCGCGCTCGCAGCAGCCACGTTGAGGGAGTCGACGCCGTGTGCCATCGGAATCCGGATGGTCATATCACAGGCGTCAATCGTCTCCGGGGAGAGGCCCTCCCCTTCATTGCCCAGCACCACGGCCAGCCTCGGCTCGCGCTGCAGCGCCGGATCTCTTATAGAGATCGTATCATTTCGAAGTGCCATGGCGGCTGTCTTAAAGCCGCATTTCTGCAGGAAGCGGATCCCCTCCGCCTGGGAGGGCACGCCATTCCCCGTCGCATCCACACATCCCGCTTCTGTTTCAAGATATGTCCACGGAATCTGAAAAACAGTACCTACACTCACCCGCACCGCGCGCCGGTACAGCGGATCGCTGCAGTTGCCGGTGAGCAGCACGGCGTCCATGCCAAGCGCCGCAGCGCTGCGGAAAATCGCGCCGACGTTGGTCGGATTTTCAATATTGTCCAGAACAGCTACTCTGGTGGAGCTCTGCAGGATGTCCTGTACAGACGGAAGCACAGGCCTGTGCATGGCGCAGAGGATCCCGCGGGTGAGGTGGTACCCCGTGATGTCGGAGAGAACGGAGATGTCCGCGGTGTAGACAGGAACGTCCGGGCAGCGCGCTATGATGGGCGCCGCCTCTGTGTCCAGGTATCTGGTCTCGATGAGAAGGCTCTCGGGAGAGAGGCCTGCGCCCAGCGCACGCAGAATGACATTTGGGCTCTCCGCGATAAAGAGGCCGCCGTCTGGCTCGTAGTAATGGCGGAGCTGGTTCTCGTTCAGGTGCGCGTAGGGAATGAGCGCGGGATCTTTTCTGTCTGTGATGGGGATGATGTCTGGCATTTTTTGCCGCCTTTCAAAGAAGCTGATAGTTCCCCCTGCCGTCGGCCTTCACGGCGGAGCTGAAGAAGACGCGGGCCTCCTCAGCAAGGTATGCGGTGTCCTTTGCGCCTGCCGTCTCATACGGCGAGTGCATGGCGAGCTGCGGGAGGCCTATGTCTACCGTGTTGACGGAGACGTGGGCCTGCGAGATGTTCCCGAGCGTCGAGCCGCCGGCGAGGTCGGAGCGGTTCGCAAAGGTCTGATAAGGGACGCCGGCCTTTCTGCAGATCATGCGCATGAGCGCGCCGGAGACGGCGTCGGTCGTATACTTCTGGTTCGCGGAGTACTTGATGACAATGCCTTTGTTCATGACGGGGCGGTTCGTGGGGTCGGCCTTGTCCGGGAAATTCGGGTGCACGGAGTGTGCGTTGTCCGCAGACACCATGAAGCTGGAGGCAAGAAGGGAGAGGAAGGCCTGTCTGCCGATGCCCAGCGCCTCACGGATGCGCGCCATGGTATCCTGGAGGAAAGTACCGTCCGCACCCTGCTTCGTCCCGCTCCCCACTTCTTCGTTGTCGAAGACGCAGTGCATGGCAACCGCGGAGGAAGGCGCGGCATCGAGTATGCCGCGCAGCGAAGAGAATGCGCACTGCAGATCATCAAGCTGGCTGTCCGCGATAAATTCGTTGTCGATGCCGTAGAAGGTTCCCTTCATGCGGTTGTAGAGATAGAGGTCGGTGTCGAGAATATTTTCAGAACTTGTTCCAGCGGCCTGTGCGATGAGGGAGAGGAAGCGGTCCTTCGCATCGGAGACTTGTGCAAAGAGGGGAAGCATATCGACCTGTGCATTGAATTTGTGGCCGTCGTTGGCGGTGCGGTCCATGTGGATTGCCAGGTTCGGGATCATGAGAAGGTCTCTGTCGATGTTCACAAGGCGCGTCTTCGTCGCTCCGTCTTCCTGAACCATGACGCGGCCGGCGACAGAGAGAGGTCTGTCCATCCACGGCGCACAGAGCATGCCGCCGTAGCGTTCAACATTGAGTTTGACATATGCGTTGTTCACTGTGATCTCCGCATTTGTTTTGATGCGGAAGACCGGGGAGTCCGCATGGCTGGCCATGATCTGAAAACCTGTCGGCGCCCCTTCCGGCAGGCGGAAGGCGATGATGGCGGAGTCATTTCTGGTCACGTAGTAGGCACGGCCGGGCTGCAGCTGCCAGGACTCTGTCTCCAGAAGGCGTGTAAAGCCGGCCTCTTCAAGACGGCGGGACATATTGCGGACGGCAAAAAAGGAGACGGGGCTCTCGTCGATGAAGGAGAGGAGCTCCTGATTGATGGTATGGGCATCGTAAAACATAAGAATTACCTCGCTTGGCGCCCGCATCGAAGAATTGCGATGTACTTCGGGCAATTCGGATGGGGTGTTAATCAGTTGCGTTAATATTTCAATACTGTGTGGCCTCAGTGCTGATCAGGGCCGGCTTCTGATAAAGACAGAGCGGCCGTGAGTGTGTATCGGGAAGGCTTGCGCCTTTGGCCGGTGCCTGGGAGAGTTAATGCTTTCGGCCCTGCACATACTGTTTTATGATAACACCGACGGACAAATCAGGGAGAACAGGTATGAATATGGAATGCGGAAGAGAAACGACAGTACAGTGCAGGGAGGAAATCAGCCTCTCGCAGATCGCGCAGAGCGGGCAGTGCTTTCGCTGGACGGAAGTGAAGAGGGAAGATGGGCAGTATTGGTGGCGAATCCCTGCTTTCAGACGAGTTGTGTATATGCGGCAGGAGGACAAAGAGATGGGGCGGCTCCATGTCAGTTGCTCCAGGGATGAATTTGAGCACGTCTGGGCACCGTATCTTGACTGGGATACGGATTACCGGGCGATCAGAGCCGGCATTCCGGAGAACGACGTGTGGCTGCGGGAAGCGGCAGAGAAGGGGGCCGGCATCCGGATCCTGCGGCAGGATCCATGGGAGATGATGATCACGTTCATCCTTTCGCAGAGAAAGAACATTCCGGCGATCAGGCTGTGCGTGGACAAGCTCTGCCGGGCAGCAGGAGACCTCTTGGGCGAATTCGACGGGGAAGAAGTTTATGCTTTCCCGACACCGGCCCAGGTTCTATCGCTTCGCTGTCACAAGATCGGGGCTGGGAGCTGTTCGGCTGATGATGCAGGCCCCTGTACATTTGCGCAGAAAGGCATTGGGTCCTGCAGCCTGGGATACAGGATGCCTTATGTGCATGCGGCAGCTGTTTTTGCGGCAGGTGGGGACGATGGCGGATTTTCCGATGCCTTTCGTGAACTCGCATCTCTTTCTGATGAGGACCTCCTGACGGCGCTTATGCAGATCAAGGGAATAGGCATTAAGGTCGCTTCCTGTATCGCTCTGTTCGGCTACCACCGCCTGAATACCTTCCCTGTGGACGTCTGGATGAAGCGTGCGCTTGCGGAGCACTACCCCAAGGACTTCTCCATCGATGCCTTCAGCCCTTATGCCGGCGTTCTGCAGCAGTATATGTTCTGCGCGCAGCGCGCGGAGGGAGCTGGCAGGAGATGATTGTGGCTTCAAAACATCGGAAAGGGGCGGGAAGCCAAATTCCGATGACATCGAGAAAAAGGATGACATCGGAAACGAGAAGAATCAGACTTAATATAAGGCTTTTTCTTGCAATCCGCCCACATTTCTGTATGATAGACATATCAGCGTTCTGCTGATCGGAGAGCGGTGTTCTGCCGCTTCGGATTTTCACCTTTTTACTTTTTTATATCGTTTGACATTCTTCATCGGAGAACCCGGCATATCTATCGGGAGCTTTCGCTGAGGTGTTGAACAGTCACCCTTTTTATGGCTGCCAGTACTGCCACAGGAAAGTAGCCCGGTTTGCCGGTATGCAGAGGCAAAGTATGCCGGCAAGGGGCATCCACAGGAGAGGCAAGAACAAAGTCTCAGTACAATGCGGCCACGCACGAAGGCGGGGGAATATTCAGCCCTGATGCCGGAAAGGAGAATTATGGATAATGCTGCCGGAAGAGTTATAGACAATATTGTTGGAACGACTGCGGAGAATACTGAAGCAAGTGTAATGGACGTTACTGCCGGAAGAGCTATTGACGACGCAGGGAAAGCTATTGACGATGCCGGAAGAATCATTGACGATGCAGAAAGAGCTATAGATGATTCCGACAATATTGTTGAACATACCGCAGAAAAAGAGATGGATGATACTGTGGAAATAGACGCTGCTTTCGTCAACAGAGTGATGGATTTTCTTGATGACCACCTGTGCGCGGAGGTCAATCTGCAGCTTGATGCTAATGAGTACGTCTTGCTACGGGAGGATGAGCTGAGCAGTGTTATGCAGTTTATTCCCATTAGTGATCTGCAGGCAGTACAGAAAAACGGGGGATGGAATGCACTCTGCAGACAGCTCCTTGGAAGTCTTAGAAAGAGTGGCATGGTTCCGGTGAAGACAACGGAATATTACAAAGGCCTGCTGCACGAGGAGGAACGGCCTCTCTTTGAGCGTCTTCGCAGAAAGAGAAACGATCTGGCCAAAGAAGCCGGCATTTCTGCATATATGGTCCTCTCCAATCGCTCCCTCTATGAGATGTGCATGCACAGACCCTCGAACAAGGAGGAACTGACAGCACTGTACGGGATCGGTGAGCACAGCGCTGAGCGCTACGGGGATGCCTTTTTGCAGGTGATCAATTCCAACCATTCTCATTCTGATGCTGAAAATTAAGCCGTCAGGGTGTATCCGGTTCGCGCTGTGCTGTTGATCGACCGGCTACCAAATTGTTAACTTAAGATAAACATAAAGTTGACAATAGAAAGCCCAGGTGTTAATGTCATTTTCAGTTTTGTACATCAGGTTATGTGCGGACAGTATTGTTTGCCGCGGATGTATTTTCGCGCAGAGCAGGTTCGATACGAATGTGCTGGATGATGTCTCAGGCACAGCGCAGGTTCAGATCTGAACGCGCCGGCATATGTCCGCTGCATCATGAAAACAGGAGATGACTTATGAAAACAAAAGAACTCGTCATGTGTGCACTCTGTGCGGCGATCACCTGTGTGCTGGCACCGCTTTCTCTTCCCATCGGCCCCATACCGATTTCGCTCTGCACGTTTGCCGTCATGCTGGCAGGAACGCTCCTGGGCGCCAAGTGGGGATTTATCAGCCAGCTGATCTATGTTCTTCTGGGCATTGCAGGCCTTCCGGTCTTCGCGGGCTATAAGGCAGGTCTTGGCGTCATCATGGGACCCACCGGCGGATATATCATCGCCTACCCGATTCTTGCGCTGCTGTGCGGCTTTCTTTATCACAGATTCCGGAGCGGTCGGACCGGTGCTGCAAAGATCGGCGTGATGGTGGCTGCCATGGTGATCGGTACTGTTGTTCTGTATGCTGTCGGCACAGCCTGGTTCTGCTTCGTCGCAGGAAGCGATGTTGCTGCGGCGCTTGGTCTGTGTGTTCTGCCCTTCCTTCCCGGCGATGCACTCAAGATGGCTGCAGTTGCAGTGATCGTGCCGCAGCTTGAGAGAGCACTTTCAAGAGCGGGTATTGGAGAGACAGCGCAGGCCTGAGAGACAGCGCAGTCAGAAATGGAAAAGGCGCAGTATGGCACCGGTAGTTATCCGGTATCCATACTGTGTTTTTTTTGTGGTATGATTATCTGTCTGACGATAAAGAATATAGAGAACCCGTGCGTTGCAGGGAGGGGTGAGCGTGTCAGTAAAAAGTGATGCGAAGATTTTGAGAAGCCCCGGGCGCTGCGGGAATGAATAAGGGAAGTAAGACTGCACGGCTGACGCGCAGAAGAAAGGATCTGGGGAGATCAGAGTAAGATGGATAAACATTCGGACGGTGTGCAGAGAGACGGACTGCACAGCAATATTAGCTCCGGTGACTGGGAAGGCAGAGAACCGGAAGAGGATGAGTGGGAAGATGATGATCTTCCAATCGGTGATTTTGACGAAAGAGACGGAGAAGATCCGGAGGAAGAACCTGAAGAGACCGAATATGAAGACACAGGGAGTGATCTGAGAGACGCCTGGGAAGAAGGAGCATCGGATGCACCTTACCGGCCTGACCGTGAAGAAGGCGGGGCTGAAGAAGAGTCTGCTGCGGATTACCGCTATGAAAGGGAGCCCCTGGATGAGAACGCTCCATCGTTTCGTCTGCGCCGCAGATCTCTGCGCAGCGCAGGGGAAGAGAACTCCGGGAGGGAACCAGGACGCAGATCTCTGCGCAGCGTGGGGGAAGAGGATTCCGAGAGAGAGCTCGGACACCGCGCTCTCCGCGGCAGTCTGGAGGAAAAAGAGGAGGAGAACCTGAAAGATACGCCTCTCACCCCGCAGCAGTATGTGCTGTATGCGGTTCTCTTCAGCATTCCGGCAGCAGGTGTTTTCATTCTTCTGTATATGCTGCTGAAGGCAGACAACATTCAGGTGCGGCGCTTTGCTTTTCGCTGGCTCTGGATTCTGGCGGCGGCACTTCTCGTGCTGGCACTCCTTCTTTCCGCAGGCCGCTGACCAGGCAGCGCAGACGAAGCCCCGGCGCACAATTCCGGCGGCTCACCAAGCTTAAGACGGGGTACAACTCTGTCAGATCACCATAACACAGTTGAGGAGGCAGCAGGCAAGTGGACAATCTCCTGAATTTTGAGGGCGTCTCCAAGACGCTGGGCATCAGAGTAATACTCGACAACGTGACATTCGGCATCAGTGCCCGCGACAAGATCGGTGTGATCGGCATCAACGGAACGGGCAAGTCGACGCTGCTGTCCATCGCGGCCGGCGTGATGGAGCCGGATGAGGGGCAGGTCACGACGAACAACCGCCTTCGCATCTCTTATCTTCCCCAGAACCCCATTTTCGATACCGGCAAAAATCTTCTGGACAATATCGCATCGCGCATCGCGGGCAAGGCTGCCCACTGGGACACAGAAGGGGAGGCGAAGGCGATGCTGCAGCGCTTTGGCATTACAGATCCTTACTGCGATCCGGGCATCCTCTCCGGCGGGCAGAAAAAGCGCGCTGCCCTTGTTTCCGCCATTCTCACACCCTGCGATCTTTTAATACTCGATGAGCCGACAAACCATCTCGACAGCGAGATGATCGAATGGCTCGAGGACTACCTTCGGTCATTTCGCGGCGCCCTTCTCATGGTGACGCATGACCGGTATTTCCTGGATGAGGTGACAGAGGAGATCCTCGAGATCGACAAGGCCAAAACTTACAGGTACGAGGCCAACTATTCGGGCTATCTGCAGAAGAAGCAGGAGCGGCTCAATTTTCAGATTGCAGCTGAGCGCAAGATGGCCGCCCTCTATAAAAAAGATCTCGCGTGGATGATGCGCGGCGCAAGGGCCCGTTCGACAAAGCAGAAGGCCCACATCCAGCGCTTCGAGCAGCTCCGGGACCGCGACAAAATCGTCGAGGAGCGGCAGGTTGAGATCAACTCTCTCCCTACAAGGCTTGGCGGCAAGACGATAGAGATTGACGGCATCTCCAAGGCAATGGGCGGGCGTCAGCTTTTTCATGACTTCACGTATTATTTTCGGAAAACAGACCGGATCGGCATCATAGGTCCCAACGGGTGCGGCAAGTCGACGCTCCTCAAGGTGATCATGGGACTTCTCCTGCCCGATGCTGGCTCGGTTGCTATCGGGCAGACCGTGAAGTTCGGGTATTTCAGCCAGGAAAATGAGCGGCTCGACGGGAGCGCGCGCGTGATCGACTACGTGCGGGGCGCGGCGGAGTATATTCGGACGGCGGAGGGACTCGTGTCCGCGTCGGAGATGTGCGAGCGCTTTCTCTTTGACGGGAAGATGCAGTACACCCGCATTGAGAAGCTCTCCGGCGGCGAGAAGAGAAGGCTCTATCTTCTCCGCGTTCTCATGGAGGCGCCCAATGTCCTTGTGCTGGACGAGCCGACGAATGACCTGGATATCCAGACACTGCAGATTTTGGAGGACTATCTGGATCGGTTTGCAGGGATTATCCTTACGGTATCGCACGACCGGTATTTTCTCGACCGCGTGGTGACGCGCATCTTTTCCTTTGCGCCGGACGGCTCCATCGTGCAGAGCGACGGCGACTACGAGGACTGGAGAATCCACGAGGCACAGAAGAGGGCGCGGGATGAGGAGAGCAGGATCCCGTCGGGAAGGCCTGGAGCGCAGGCGGGCGGCGCAGGGAAAGGTTCTTCCGGAATGGCGAAGAGCACTTCCGTAACGCAGGCAGGCGGTGCAGACAGCTCTGTCGGATTCGCACGCGGGAATGAATGCGCTGCAGGCGCAGATACAACACCCGGCAGTGCGGACGCGGCGGCGTCTTCCGGGGGAGCTTGCGCACAGCAAAAGCCCCGTCACGCAGCGAAGCTCTCCTATAAGGACCAGAGAGAATATGACTCTATAGAAGGGGAGATTGACCAGTTGCAGGCAAAGTCGGATGCGTTGGAAAAGGAGATCGAGGGTGCGGCGACAGACTACACCCGTCTGAAGGAGCTGACAGAGGAAAAGGAAAAAATCGATGTGCAGCTGGAGGCGCGCATGGAGCGCTATCTTGAGCTGCAGGATATGGTGGATGCGCTGCAGGAGTAGGTGCCTTGCACAGAGTGCTGGGAATAAAGTGCTCAGCAGGCTCCGAGTGCTTCGCAGACAGTGAAACATCCGAAAAGAAAACCGGCCCGTGAGGGCCGGTTTTTTGTCCGCCGGGCGAGGGCAGGGAAGACTGCGCCTTTTCCGGTCGGTGTATGCCATATATTTTCGTTTTCCCGGCGCACCGGCGCCTGCAGGCTTGTTCGCTCTTATTGATTGATGCCGGGTTGATCTGCGCCTGCGCGTCTGCAGGATACTCACTGCCCGGAGCCTGTCGCAGCAGAGCTCTGCGCGGCTGAAGAAGCTGCTGCGGAGGATGCCGCCGCCGAAGAGGCCGCACTGGAAGCCGAGGAAGCTGCAGCCGCAGATGCCGCCTGCTGAGCGGCTGCCTGCTGCGCCGCCGCCTGTGCGGCGATATCGGCCTGCACCTGCGCAGCTGCCTGTTCTGCGGACATGCCGGTGGCCTCATAGTTCTTCTGGGCCTGTGCTGTGATCTCCTCGATCTGCTTCTGCTGTGCTGCAGCAGCATCGCTGTCTGCCGTCGCTGCACTGTCGCCTGCTGTAGCTGCTGTGTCGGCGGAGGCATCCGGTGCCTCATCTGTTATGGCAGCCTTGCCGGAGTAAGCAACTGCTTCGCTCTGGTTCATGCCGCCGTATACAATGACCGCCTCGCCGGCCTCTACATTCTCATAGACACTGCCGGCAACTGACGGAGGAAGATTGACACAGCCGTGGGAGCCGCTCGTCACGTAGATATCTCCGCCGAATTCGCTTCTCCAGGAGGCGTCGTGGAAGCCGATGCCGAGATTGAAGGGCATCCAGTACTTCACATGGGATTCATAGTTGTCTCCCCTGAGTGTGGCGTCCTTTTGCTTGAAGGCGAGCTTGTAGGTGCCGTCCGGCGTGTTGTTGCCGGCGAGCGCCTTGCCGGATACGCAGTCCGTGCTGACGACGACGGAGCCGTTCTTGTGGATGTAAACGTGCTGGTTGTCCAGATCCACTTCAGCGTAGTTGTTGGGGTCCCAGTCGACGTCGCCGTACTGAAAGGCCTTCTGCGTGTAGACAGGTTCAAGCTGTGTGGACTTGCCTGCCTTGATGGCATCGATCAGCGCTGTAACGGTTGAGGGCTGATCCATCAGCCAGCCGTAGGTCCCGCCGGGAACGGTGATTGTATTTCCGGCTGCCGTAGTGAACGTTCTGTCCTTTCCGTAGGTGTCGTATTTCTTCGCAAGACCTGCCACATATTCTGCGGCCTTGTCGGTGTCGATCTCGATGTCGCTCCCCGAGGAGGCAGCTGTGCCGTCCTCTGTGGAAGCATCCGCGGCGCTCTCTGCAGAATCGGAACCTGCACTGGATCCGGCCGTGCCGTCATCAGACGAGGCTTCTGTGCTGCCCTCTGATGAGCCTGCGGCAGAGGCGTTTGCACTGTCATCCTTTACCCATCCGATGATGGTCTCGGAATCGAGCACCTCATTATTGCTGCCAAAGGCAAAGGTGATCTGAACGCCGGAGATCTCGTTCAGAAGTTTCACCTTTTCATTCAGCGCAGCGTTGTCTGCAGTGACGGCAGCGCTCTCATAGCAGCCGCTCTTGTCGAGATCAACACTCGACTCCTGCATATCGATTGCTTCACGGATGGTGGAGACTGTTGTATCCTCATCGAGCGTTGTGCCTGGCGTGTCATCGACGATCTTATAGGTGCCGCCGTCATTGGTGTAGGTGGCATCTGTCGGCGCAGTCACATTGGCGCTGTCAAAAAAGGTGAGCGATTTGATCTTCTGCGTGAGCTGATCCTCGTCATAGGAGACCTCCGCCGGCGCCGTCAGATCTGTCGAAGTAAAGAGCGATGCCGGCCACGCAAAGACATTGATGCCTTTCAGCAGAGAAGCTATTGAGGATGTGCTCTTCAGCTCAGCCTTGAGGGAGATGTCAGAGCCCTTGATGGAATCCTCAAGGTTGTTCCTGCCGGTGAGCTTCAATGTATAATTGTCTGCATTCCCCTCGACGGCCTTCTGCGCCGCCGCCGCTGTCATGAGCGACACATCGGCACCGTTGATCGTCGTGTGGAACGGAAAGCGCCCCGTGAAAACAAGGGCTGCCTCCAGGTAGAGAACCGCGGCCGCGCCAACGACGGCCGCAGGTATGATATAGATTTTTTTCATAATTCCTCCATGTGCCGCTTTGCAGCGGCACCCTAGGCGAAATCCGCGAAGGAGGTTTCGCCGAAGGATTACCCCTCTGGGGACATATGGCCGGCGATGTGCCGGCGCGGCATTATCTGCCGCTCCCGCCCTTTACCCTGTCCCCGGGGTTAAAGTGCGTGAGATCGAGAATGACCTGCGAAGCAATGATAGCGCCTGCGACCGGAGGAACGAAAGCAGTGGAGCCGGGAATATCCCTTCTCTCCGTGCACTTCCTCTTTGTGCCGGGCGGGCAGATGCAATGGTGCAGACAGGAGTTGTCTGTATCCATGGGCCTGATCGCGGGCTCGGTTGAATAGACGACCTTCAGATGCTGCACATGGCGCTTCTTCAGCTCGCGGCGCATGACTCTCGCGAGCGGATCCATGGATGTGCTGTAGATGTCCGTCACGGTCAGCTTCGTCGGGTCTGTTCTGTTGCCGCAGCCCATGCAGGAGATGACGGGAACGCCGCATTTCTGCGCCTGGAGGATAATATCCAGCTTCGCGGTCACGGTGTCCACGGCGTCCACCACATAGTCGAACTGTGTGAAGTCAAACTGATCTGCATTTTCAGGAAGGTAGAACATCTTGTAAGTGTTCACGGTGATCTGCGGATCAAGATCGTGTACGCGCGCGGCAGCGGCATCGACCTTATATTGGCCGACCGTTGACCTCGTCGCGAGCAGCTGGCGGTTCAGGTTGGTGAGGCAGATCCTGTCGTCATCGATGAGATCAAGCGTACCAACGCCGCTTCTGGCCAGTGCCTCCACGACACTGCCGCCCACTCCTCCGATTCCGAAAACAGCGACGCGGCACTGTGCAATTGTCTTTAAGACCTCCGGTCCGAAGACCAGCTCTGTGCGTGAATACTGATTGAGCACGGACATTCTCCTTCATTTATAGTGTTCTTACGTAATCTCTAATTTTTGACTGTTCATCAGGAAATGTCAAGATGCTTTGTTACGTCTGTGCATATGTGTTATAATCTGCCGACAGAAATGTATACCGATAATTGTTCAGCACCCCTTGGGATTGGGTGCTGAACAACTATATTTTCAGGAGCAATATTATGGGAATCGATCTTACGAAAGGGAATCCGCTGACTGTCATTCTGCGCTTTACCCTTCCTTTATTTATAGGCAATGTCTTTCAGCAGCTCTATAACATGGCAGATACGATCATCGTAGGCCATTTTGTGGGGCAGGACGCGCTGGCAGCTGTGGGATCCACGGGAACCATCATGTTCCTTGTGCTCGGATTTTCCATGGGACTGACCAGCGGCTTTGCCGTGCTCACCTCTCAGCGCTACGGCGCAAGAGATCCCAAGGGCGTGAAAATAAGTGTCGCCAACGGCATTCTTCTCTCCGTCATCCTCATCATCGTCCTCACGGCAGTGAGCCTTCTCTCCATGAAGCCGCTCCTTCGCCTGATGAACACGCCTGAGGCCATCTTCCAGGATGCGTACACGTATATTTCCATCATCTGCATGGGCATCGTGTGCAGTGTCTTTTACAATCTTTTCTCCGCACTTCTGCGCGCGATCGGGAACAGCCGGGTGCCGCTGTATTTTCTCGTCTTCTCCGCGTGCCTGAATGTAGTGCTGGATCTCGTTCTGATCATCGCAGGGCATCTGGGCGTCGCCGGCGCCGCCATTGCGACGGACATCTCGCAGGGCATCTCTGCCTTCCTCTGCATGATCTATATCTGGAAAAAGGTGCGGGAGCTGGTGCCGGAGAAGAATATGTGGACAATTCATCCGCAGGCTACTGCCGCACAGCTGAATGTCGGCCTCCCTATGGCACTGCAGTTCGCGATCACTGCCTCCGGCACAGTCATCATGCAGGCGGCGATCAACCTCTTCGGCGCGACTGCGGTTGCGGCATATACGGCGGCGAATAAGCTGCAGAATGTCATCACCCAGGGCATGCTGTCGATGGGCGAGACGATGGCCAGCTACGGCGGGCAGAACTACGGCAAGGGAGATGCGCAGCGTATCCGGAAGGGTGTGCGTGCCGCCCTCATGGCTGAGGTTGTCTACTCGCTCTTTTCCATGGCTGTGGTGTGGTGCCTTCTGCGTCCGGCACTCGGCCTCTTCTTTGCAAGCGATGTCAATATCGATGATATGCTGCCCTGGGCGGGCGTATATCTGCACACCTGCTCGTTTTTCTATATTCCGCTCAGTATGATTTTCATCTTCCGGAATATCATGCAGGGCTGCGGATACGGCTTCCTCCCCATGATGGGCGGCGTCGTGGAGTTCTTCTGCCGGCTTCTGATGGCGGCACTCGCCATGCATTTCATGATTTACCGGCTCGCAGCATTCTGTGATCCGTTTGCGTGGCTGGGAGCAGGACTTTTTACGGCGGTCGCTTACAGGTATGTCATCCGGCGAGTTGAAAAGACTCTTGGCGGCTCCTATACTGGTACAGACGCGCAGACTGAATAGAGGCAGAATTGCGTGCATCTGTGGGACTGCTGTGCGCTGTGCAGCTGCCTTATCAGGAAAAGAGACGGAAAAATCCTGTATCAGCTGGCGGCACCAATGACTGGAAAAGAAATAAAAGGAGCAAAAGCGTCTGCATGAATCATCGAAAATATGCCGGCAGAAGATATCATCTCCTCGATGTGCTGCGGGGAATTACGCTGATCAGCATGATTCTCTACCACGCATCATGGGATCTGGTGTATATTGCAGGCGTGAACTGGCCCTGGTACCACAGCAGAGAGGCCTTTTACTGGCAGCAGAGCATCTGCTGGACCTTTATTCTCCTGTCCGGTTTCTGCATTCCGTTATCGGTGCACAGGTGGAAGAGGGGACTCACGGTCTTTGCAGCGGGAGCGCTTGTGACGGGTGCAACAATCGTCTTCGTGCCGGAGGACAGGGTTATTTTCGGTGTCCTTACGTTTATTGGCAGTGCAATGCTGATCATGGCGGCGGCAGAGCCCTTGTTCAGAAGAATTCCGGGACTTTTGGGACTGATTCTGAACGGCGCGCTTTTTTATGTTTTCCGTTTCGTGAATAGCGGATATCTTCAGCTTCTGCCCGGGCAGAGAGTAAATCTTCCGGGATCCCTGTACCATGGATACCTCATGACTTTTTTGGGATTTATGGACGGATCGTTCTGGTCGACGGATTATTTTTCCCTTCTCCCTTGGATTTTTCTCTTTCTGTGCGGGTATTATCTGCACAGAATGTTGGAGCGCGAGGGAGCTCTCCAAAGTCCGGTTCTTGGGCTGGATATCCCGCCGCTCTCGTACCTTGGGCAGCATTCTCTGCTGATTTATCTTCTGCACCAGCCGTTTCTGTATATGCTGGTTGTTCTTGGTATGAAATTACTGCCGGCCGTCGCTGCCGGCTGACCGCGGGCGGACGGGGAAGAGCCCGGAATGCTGAAGGCGGGAGATGCCGCATACATGCAGAACGCCGCACGCCCGCAGCAGAAAGGGTGTGCAGCACATAAAAGTCCGCTGATGAATTGCGGAGCAGATACGCACGATATTAGAGGAAAGACAGATACATGAGCAAACCAAATCTTCTGCAGACAGTGCTCTCTGTGGGCGCCTGCAAACTGACAAGATGGGGACTGCGGATCACCGGAAAGGGCGGCACGGCACTCCCCGGCAAGGTCGCAAGGTTCTTTGCGCCGGATATCCTTGAGCGCGTAAGCGATGGGATGGAGATCATCGTCGTGACTGGCACCAACGGCAAGACAACGACCTGCCGAATGCTCGAGCACACCCTGACCTCGAACGGCCATCCGTGCCTTGCCAACAAATCAGGCGCAAACCTTCTCTCAGGTGTGACGGCCGAGATCACATGCAATGCGACCTGGACCGGAAAGCCGAAGACGCACTACGCCGTGATCGAGTGCGACGAGGGCGCCCTCAAGCAGGTCGTTCCGCTTATCCACCCGAAGGTCATTGTGGTGACGAACCTCTTCCGCGACCAGCTCGACCGCTACGGCGAGGTAATGCACACAGTGGAGACGATCCGTGTGGGCATCAAAAAGGTGCCGGAGAGCATTCTGTGTCTGAATGCCGACGACTCCCTTGTCTCTTCTCTTGCCTTTGATGTGCCGAACAAGGTCGTCTACTACGGCATCGATGTCCCTGTGGGCGACCAGAGCGATGAGCGCATCTCGGATGCGCGGCACTGCATCCGGTGCGGTGCGGAGTACAGGTATCACTACCACACCTATGCGCACCTCGGCGGCTTCTACTGCCCGAAGTGCGGATACGCGCGGCAGACACCTGAGGTATCCGTGCGCGCAATCCGCGAAGTCCGTGCGGACGGAAGTGATGTGCAGATGCAGATCGGCGGAGAGGAGATGGATGTCCATATCGGTCTCCCGGCCGTTTACAACATCTACAATGCGGCGGCGGCCATCTGCGGCTACAGGGCCTTCGGCCTTCCGGTGGATGAGGTGCTGACAGCCCTCTCTGATGTGCACTCGAGCTTCGGGCGGATGGAGAATTTTCAGCTGGGCGGAGTGCGTGTGCAGATGATTCTCGTCAAGAACCCGGCCGGCTGCAACCAGGCGCTCTCTTATCTGGCAGGGCTCTCCGAAGATTTCAACGCGGTGTTCTGCCTGAATGACCATACTGCGGACGGCCATGATATCTCCTGGATCTGGGATGCCGACTATGAGACGGTGGTGAGAGATCCGCATCTGAAGAACGTCTTCGTGTGGGGCGAGCGCGCGGAGGATATGCAGCTGCGGCTCAAGTATGCGGGTCTTGATGAATCCAGAGTGACGCTTTTCAGGGAGAGCGGGGAACTGATAGAGGCCATGAAGAAGAGTGCGCTCCCTGTTTTCGTGCTGCCCAACTACACGACGATGCTGGCGCTTCGTGCTGCTCTTGGGAGTGAGACAGGCGCACAGGATTTCTGGAAGGGGTGACGGCATGGAACTGAGAATTTGTCATTTATATCCGGAGGTCCTTAACCTTTACGGCGACCGCGGCAATACTAAATGCATGCAGAGGCGTCTCGAGTGGCGCGGAATCGACTGTAAGATTGATGAGCTGCGCATCGGAGAGAAGAGGGATCTGACACAGTACGATCTCTTCTTCATCGGCGGCGGGCAGGATTTCGAGCAGGAGGTCCTTCTGTCAGACCTCGCCACAGGCAAGGGAAAAGATATCTGTGCGGCAGTGGAGGACGGAAAGGTTTTCCTGTGCATCTGCGGCGGATACCAGATGATGGGACATTATTATGAGACGCACGAGGGCGTGAAGTGCGAATTCCTGGGCGCCGTGGATCTTTACACTGTGGGCGGCGTGAAGAGAATGATCGGCAACTACGCCTATCAGCTGCCTGAGAAGGACGGCGCCAGCACGGTCGTCGGCTTTGAAAATCACAGCGGCCGGACATATCTCGGCGACGGCGTCTCTCCTCTGGGCCATGTCCTGAAGGGATACGGCAACAACGGCGAGGACGGCACGGAGGGTGTTCACTACAAAAATGTGTTCGGCACCTACAGCCACGGACCTGTCCTGCCGAAGAACCCGCAGTTCTGCGATCTTCTTCTGACGGCAGCGATTGAGAGGCGCTACGGGAAGGCTGATCTTGCACCTCTCCCCGACCGCTTCGAGCAGGAGGCCCACAACTGCGTTCTGAAGAAGATCATGGGATAGGAGACGAGCGATGACGCCTGAAAAAGCGCCGGAGAGAGTTTCCGGAGGAACATCAGCTGCATATCAGGCAGGAGCGGCTGCCGCAGGAAATGCGGAGGACAGCAGAGGACTGTCTGCGCACGCGGCAGGAGAAGACCCCCGCTCAGGTGACTTCTTCTGGAACAGCCTCGGCGGAATGCTGAATGCTTTTCAGTCCGTTTTCCTGCTCATGGTGATCACGAGAGTGTGCGGACTGGCTGAGGCGGGGATATTCTCCATCGCATTTGCGATGGGGAATCTTTTTATGTACCTCGGCAACTACGGCGTGCGCAATTATCAGGTCTCCGACCTGCAGGAGAACTATTCCTTCCCGGATTATCTCTGGCACCGCTTCGCCTCGGCAGCGCTCATGGCGGCCGCCTCGGCCGTCACTGTTCTGTACAGCTATGGGACAGGCAGCTACAGCGCGCGGAAGGCACTCGTTGTCGCTGCCATGTGCGTTCTGAAAACAGAGGACTGCCTCGAAGAGGTATTCGAGGGAAGGATGCAGCAGAGGGGCCGCCTCGATGAGGCCGGAAAGACCATGACGGTGCGCCTTCTGGTGAGCATCGGCGGTATGATCGCGGTGCTGGTTCTTACAAAGGATCTTCTGACGGCAACATGGGCGGCCGTTGTTCTGGCTTATCTGTCGGCAGGCGGCATGGTTCTGCATTACAAAGAGACGGTAGGCCTGCGGCGCCAGAGGCTGCGCTTTCGGAAGGTGATGGGGCTCATGCGGACCTGTTTTCCAGTGTGCGTCAGCAATTTTCTCTCCTTTTATCTCATCAATGCGCCGAAATATGCCATCGATGCGGCGATGGATGAGACGGCGCAGGCAAGGTACAACTTCATCGCGATGCCTGTCTTTGTGATCCAGCTCCTTGGCATGTTCATTTATCAGCCTCTCCTTATCAGAATGACTGTGTCGTTCCGGAAAATGGAGAGGGGGGAAGAGGGCGGCAGAAGAGAGTTCCGTGCTCTGTTCCTGCGCGTGTGCGGTGCAATCCTGGCTGTGAGCGCAGTCTGCCTTGCCGGTGCATATCTGATCGGCACGCCGGTGCTCGGTGCTCTTTATGCAACAGATCTCTCTGATCTGCGGGCAGAGCTCATGATCATTCTTGTTGGCGGCGTCTTCCTGGCGTTTTGTTCATTTTTGTGTGCAGTTCTTACGCTGATGCGGGCACAGAAGTGGATTCCCATCTCCTATGTCTTTGGAACAGCACTTTCTCTTTTCATTACGCCTGCACTCACAGGGGAGCAGGGCATTCGCGGGGCGGTGGTCTCCTTTATGCTCATCATGGCGGCGGTGACCATTCTTCTGGGAATCTGCTATGTGCGCACGGTGAGGCACACGGACAAGAGGATACATTGAGAAATGGAATGGAATAGGGTAATATAACTTAGTTAACGTCTGCCCGGCTGATGCTGACCGGGACAACCGTGCGGTGCGGCCATACCTGGGGCAATCCGGGCAGTCCGTTCCGACGCTTTGCTGCGGGCTCTGCGCCCTGCACTGCAGCCATCTGCGGGAAAGTCGAGGACTCAATGGTATTTAGTTCAATGGTGTTTCTCTGGATCTTTCTGCCGCTCGTCTTTGTACTGAGCCTTGTGATCCGGAAAACCAGATATCAGAATATCCTGCTGCTCATCTTCAGCCTGATCTTTTATGCCTGGGGTGAGCCTTCTTATATTTTCCTTCTTCTTGCGTCCGTCTTTCTGAACTGGGTGTTCGGTCTCTGCATTTACCGCTTCCAGGAGAGAAGGAAGCTTTTTCTTGTACTGGATATTATTGTCAATCTCGGCCTTTTAGGGTATTACAAGTACGCGAATTTTACCCTGAACACGCTCCGGCACTTCATTCCGTCCGTCCCTGTCACGAATATTGCGCTGCCGATCGGCATCAGCTTCTTCACCTTCCAGGCGATGAGCTATGTCATTGATCTGTACAGAGGCAAGTGCGATGTGCAGAAGAATCTCCTGCACATGGCGCTCTACATCTCATTCTTCCCACAGCTCATTGCCGGCCCCATTGTCAAATACAAGGATATCGAGGACCAGATCGAGAAGAGAGAGGTGACGAAGGAAGGCATCGCCCTGGGCTTCCGGCGCTTTATTTACGGTCTCGGCAAAAAGGTTATCCTCTCAAATCTTGTGGGGCAGGTCGTGGATAAGCTCTTTGGTCTTGAGATCACGCAGCTGACCGGCGGCATGGCCTGGTGCGCTGCCATTCTCTACACTCTGCAGATCTATTACGATTTCTCCGGCTACTCCGACATGGCGATCGGCCTCGGGCACATGTTCGGTTTTACGTTCATGGAGAACTTCAACTATCCTTATATCTCCAGGTCTATCCGCGAATTCTGGAGGAGATGGCACATTTCCCTCTCCTCGTGGTTTCGTGATTATGTCTATATTCCCCTTGGCGGCAACAGGAAGGGGCAGCACAGGACGTATCTGAATCTGTTCATCGTCTTCTTCCTCACAGGTCTCTGGCACGGTGCCAGCTGGACGTTTGTCTTCTGGGGCCTCTACCACGGCTTCTTTATCATCGTTGAGAGAATGGGCTTTGGAAAGCTACTGGACAGGTCGCAGATTCTATCCAGAATTTACGCGGTGCTTGTATTCGTGTTCGGCTGGGTCTTCTTCCGTGCTGACACTATCCGCCAGGGATTCGCCGTCGCCGCGCGCATGGCGATGCCGTGGCGGTACACAGTGACGGATTCCCCTCTCGGCACTCTGATGAGCGGTCAGGCAGTGCTGGCTGCCGCCGCCGGCATCATCGGCTGCGGTATCCTGCAGATGCTCTTTAGCCGGGGCATCCTTGCAAAGGTGTCGGCGAAATGGAAGAATTCTCTTCCGGAAGCAGTTTACCTGGGGGGCGTGCTGTTCTACAGCATTCTTCTCCTTGCGGATAATACATACAATCCGTTTATCTATTTCCGCTTCTGAGCGAGGCACGCATGAAAAAATCCGTACGAATGGTTTATTATATCTGGCTTGCCCTGATGGTGATCCTGCCCTGTCTTCTCTTCGAGGCAGTGAAGGGTTACATCGATACGGCCAACTATGAGAACAGAGAGCTGGCTGCATTTCCGAAGATCTCCGCGGCATGGGATGCCGTGCAGGCTTTTCCGGACAGCTTCACGGACTGGTTCAATGACCACCTTCCTTTTAAGAACCAGCTCCTTACGCTCAACGGCATGATTGACTACAAGGTCTTCAAGAGTTCTCCCTCCGATACCGTCATCATCGGCAAGAAGGGATGGCTCTTCTACAAGGGCGTGCAGGCCCAGGAGGAGGATCCTGTCGGCGACTACATGGGCACAAACCTCTTCACCGATGCTGAGCTGGAGAAGATCAAGGACAACATGCTGGCAGCGCGGGACCTTCTGAAAAAGAGAGGGTGCGAGTTCGTTATTTTCATGGCACCGAACAAGGAGCGCGTCTACAGCGAATATATGCCAGATGTGTACGGAGAGCCTGCGAAGGAGAACCGCTACGAGCAGGTTTACAACTATCTGAAGAAGAATACGGACCTCACGATCGTGGATTCTCTGCCGGAGATCATGGAGTACAAGGAGAATTACCCTGACCAGCAGCTGTATTTCCGCTATGACACGCACTGGAATGAGCTGGGCGCGTACCGCGGCGCAAAGGTTCTGGCCTCTGCGCTCGGACAGGAGCTCCCCAGTATGGACCAGATTCAGCTCGTGAATCCGCACAAGGGGTCATTCGATCTTGCCCGTATGATCCACCTCAGCAATCAGCTGACCTATGACTACACACCGAAGCTTGCTGGATATACGGACAAGAACATCGTCGAGAGCAAGAACGACGCGAGCACGGAGTTCCGCTTCTACAATGCGGACAACAACGGTCTGCACGAGAAGCTCATGATCATCGGAGATTCGTTCTCCATGTACCTCTCACCTTATATTGCGAGCTTCTACAACAACAGCTACGTGGCGTTCTACTACAACTATAAGTACTCAATGCTGGACAAGGAGAGCCCGAATATTGTCGTCTATGAGACGGTGGAGAGGTATCTCGGCAACATGCTCGATTTCTCGCTCAAGGACGGAATCGGCGTGAATCTGCGCAAGAATGACAGCCAGTAGGGGGCAATGAAAATGGACAAAATAGCAGTGCTGATTCCCTGCTACAACGAAGAAAAGACGATCCGGAAGGTCGTTCTGGATGCGAGAGCGGCGCTTCCGGATGCCGTCATATACGTCTACAACAACAATTCCACGGACAAAACGGCGGAGATCGCGAAGGAAGCGGGGGCGGTTGTCCGGAACGAATACATGCAGGGCAAGGGCAACGTCATCCGCAGGATGTTCCGCGAGATCGATGCGCAGTGCTATGTCATGGTGGACGGCGATGACACTTATCCCATGGAGGCGGCGCCGCAGATGGTCGACCTCGTCATGCACAAAAATGCAGATATGGTCGTCGGAGACCGGCTCTCTTCCACGTATTTCACGGAAAATAAACGGCCGTTCCACAACTTCGGCAACTCCCTCGTGCGCAGCTCCATCAATCACCTCTTTCACTGCAGCATTAAGGACATTATGACGGGATATCGCGCGTTCAGCTATGACTTCGTGAAGACGTTTCCTGTCCTCTCGACAGGTTTCGAGATCGAGACGGAGATGACGATTCACGCTGTCTACAACAACATGCAGATCGACAACGTCATCATTGAGTACAGAGACCGCCCGGCGGGGAGCACCTCCAAGCTCAATACGTTTGGAGACGGATTCCGTGTGCTGCGGACAATCTTCAACCTCTTCCGCAGCTACAAGCCGTTTGTGTTCTTCGGCACACTGTCCCTCATTCTTGCGCTGATCTCGGTGATTTTCTTCATTCCTGTGCTCGCGGCATATTTCAGCACAGGAAAGGTGGCGAAGTTCCCGACGCTCATCGTCTGCTGCTTTGTCATGCTCGCAGCGGTTCAGTCGTTCTTCTCGGGACTTATTCTCTCGAACCTCGAGCGCAACAACAGGAGGGATTTTGAGATCCAGAGAAATCTCCTGCACAGAGACAGGAAACAGTGAAAAAATACGCTCATTTTCTCATCAATCTCATATTCTATCTGGCTTTCCCTGTAATAGACGGACCCGTATGGTGCAAGGATTCTCTGAGCTATACGACGATGGACTATTCCAGGGAACCTTTATATCCGCTCTTTTTAGCCATTCTTCGGCGGATTTTTGGAGACGGGACTAAGGCCGGCGCGCATCTTGTGTGGGCGGTGAACCTCTCCGGATCGGGAGATGCGCGGATCCAGGTGCCGTTTTATCTCTTTGCCGCCGTCCTGCTGCAGTCTGTTCTGGCGGCGGCTGTCGTGACTGCCTTTGTGCGGACGGTGGTGAGATACACAGGGAAGACGCATTTGTCTCTTCATAAAACTTCCCGGCCTGATCCCGTCAGTACCGTTATAACTGTTAAATTTAACGGCCTGACCGTCCCGGCGCGCACAAAAAAGGAAATGCCGCAGGAATCCGGGGTTCTTCGTACAGCCCTGCTGACGGCGCCGTTCTGGGGCGTTCAGCTCCTGTCCAGGTTCGGCGCACAGAGGGCATCCACATACGAGGAGAGCATCATGACGGAGGGAATTGGAATCTCTCTCTACGTTCTCTTTATCCTTTGTCTCTGGCTGTATGTGCGGAAGCATCGGAGGCGGGATCTTCTGCGCATGGGACTTCTTGTTTTTCTTTGTATTTCCCTGCGCAAGCAGCTGGCGGTCACCGTCATCATCGCCTGTCTGGTGTCGTTTCTTTATGATGTCTGCCGGCCGCTTTTACACTCCGGAAGGCGTGCGCAGGCAGAAGAGAAGGGCGCAGACGAAGTCCAGTCATCTGGCCCTGTCCGGCCGTCCATTTTTCAGGAGCTGCGCAGATTTCTGTGTGCCGCCCTTGTGTGTGCGTCTGCCTTTGTGCTGTCCATGGTCTTTGACTGCGCATACAACAAGGCCGTGCACGGTGTCTTTGCGCCGCACACGGGGAACAGTATGGGCATCTGCAGCAGTCTCTTCTATACGGCAAGGGAGAGCGACGCACAGTACTGTCCGGATGAGGAGTCTGCGGAGCTCTTTCGGACGATCACGGCACAGATCGGGCAGCAGAAGCTCTCGTTCTATGATCTGCCTGAGGGCGCGGCGTGGACCGATATTGCGGAGCAGTATGCCCTCGCTTATGATCAGATCGGCTACGGCGTGATGAATTCCGTCATCGACGGGTACCTGAAGGAGAAGGAGCCGGAGCTGGACGGCATGGCCTTCTACCAGCGCGTGGATGATATTGAGTCCCATCTGCGGGATGGGCTGATGCATCAGGCGAAGGGCCCGGTGATCAGGGTCTGGCTGGCAAACTTTGGCGAGGCACTGATGAACACCGCGCTCCGAATGAGTCCTGCGCTGATCCCGGCGGTTGCAATGCTGTATGCGGCCTGGGCAGGACTTCTGGGTGCCGCCTTTGTGAGAAGGAGAGACGGCGGAGCACGCACAATGGGTACTGTGACAGCGGCCTCCATCCTCGTGAACTGTGCGGTGGTGAGTGCCGTTATTTTCCCGCAGACCAGGTACATGATCTACAATATGGCACTCTTTTACGCATCAGGGATTCTTATGCTGGAGGCGCAGTGGGGATGAAGAATTTTCAGAAAAAGATGGGCAAAGCGCTGCGGGATTACTATGGCCTGTGGATCGCGGCAGTATTCCTTCTGGCTGTGGCGGTCTTCTATGCGATTGTCGGGGAAAACGCCCGCATTGCGGTGCCGGACAACCTCGATCTGTTCCAGGCGCAGTACAAAATGCTGAAGAATACGGACACATTCTTCTCCCAGAATGCCTCTGTTCCGTTTCTGCACGGCATTTCCAGAGACGTTCTGCCAAGCGAGCTCTCGCTCACGGCTCTTTTCTATGAGCATCTGCCGGCATTTACGGCCTATATTGCAGTGTATCTGTCCAAGGTGATCATCGCCGTCCTCTCCTTTATGCTCCTTGCCTGGGAGCTGATGCGCAGAGGGCTCCTGCAGAGTGCGCTCTCGGACAAGGGAGCAGGCTCTGCTGACGGGTGGCTCGAAGCGCACTGGGACAATGAAGAAAGAGACGGCCGCTTTATCAGAGAGGAAAAGGGAAGCGCCGTGATCGGCTGCAGGACGAACATTGCTCTGCGAAGAAGCGCACTTAATCTCTCTGCCCTGTGCGGACTGGCCTTTGGAATGCTGAATCTCTTTCCTTCCTTTGGGATCAGCTTTGCAGCCATACCGCTTCTCCTCTTTCTCGTTCTGCGGCTGGACGCCCAGAAGAGTCTGTGGGAGAAAGGGGCGGTGCTGTTCCTCATTTTCTGCTATCCGTTCCTGTCTTATTTTTCCTATATCGGCATCTTTCTGATCTTCTGGCTCTTGGTGGGCTTTGTGTGGACGAGTATTGCGCAGAAGAGAGTGCGGGTTGATTTGGCACTTGCCGTTGCCGCCCTCTCTCTCGGCTCAGTCTTTTTTGAGTACAGGCTGTTCCGTCTGATGTTCGCTTCCACGCAGGAGAGCATCCGCTCCACCATGGTGATTGCGCCGATGGGGGTGAAGGAAGTTCTGTTCCAGATGGCGAATGCACTATGGAACGGCGGTGCCATGCATACCCAGAGCATGCAGCAGTATATTGTCTTCCCTGTCTGCGCATTCTATCTCTGCGTTCTGGTGCGGGGGAACATCAAAGAGAGGACGGTGCGGGCGCTCTTCGGAGACATTTACTGGCTGGGGAGTCTTATGCTCATTTTCAATGCCGCGATGTACGGGCTCTATTACTGGGCGCCTTTCCGGAATTTCGTCGGAGAGCTTCTGCCGCCGCTGAAGGGGTTCCAGTTCAGCAGATTTTCCTTCCTGAACCCATTCCTCTGGTATGGATTGTTCTTTGTGTGTCTGTATCGGCTGAGTGTATGGATCAGAGGACGCCTCTCCATGGCTGATGCCGGGAACGATGCGGGAATGAGAATGCCGGGGAGATGGGTGAAGGTGATCCCCGCGGTGATGTCTCTCGCTGCCTGTGCCGTCATTCTCCTTGGCAATACGACATACAATGACCTCTATCACACGGCGCACGGCATTGCAGCGCACGCCCTTGGCCACTCTGAGGACGACAGCCTGACATACCGGGAATTCTACGCGGAGGATCTTTTTACAGACATCAGAAACAAGATCGGCTATAAAGGCGAGTGGGTAGCAGCCTATGGCTTCCACCCGGCGATTCTCGAGTACAGCGGATTTCAGACCATAGACGGATATCTGGGCTTCTACAGCCAGGACTACAAGGAGAAGTTCCGGAAGGTGATCGCACCTGCACTGGAGCGACAGCCCGCATCTGCGGCATATTATGACAACTGGGGCGCCAGATGCTACCTGTATTCCGGAACGGAGGCCACGGATGTGGAGGCCGTGCGGCACTATCAGCACGGAAAGGAGCCGCTGTATGTGGATGCGGATGCACTGAGGAGCCTCGACTGCCGATATATTATCTCGCGCATTGAGATCACCAATGCGAAAGAGCTGGGCATGACGCTGCAGGGCACATACTCCCTCTCCCCGGAGACCCCGTACACAGTATATGTATATGCGCTGAATTAAAAGATTCCGCAGGGGATGCTGTATCCCCTGCGGAATCTTTTGTGCTCACTTCTGTCTCTTATTCTTCTCCTCGCCGCCGGTTCTGTTCGCGCCCTCAGTATCTCCTGCGAGAATCTTTTTGCTCACCTGCGTGCGGAAGCCCGCGTCGATGAAGTCGCAGTGCCGGCAGAAATCATAGTGATTGCGCCCCTGTGCAATGAGGCGCCGCACGGCCTGAAGGGGCTCACCCGCCCAGATCTCCCGGAGCGGAGTTTTGTTCAGATTGCCGTACGAGGTGACCTCGAGGTTGTCACAGCAGCAAAGGCCCACCGACCCATTCGGCGTGATCCACATATCTGTGAATGGAAGAAGACAGGTCTGCGTGAACTCCTTCTCCGTCGTCTTTTTGTTCGGCGATGAACCGGCTCTGTTCGTCAGAACCTCCTGCAGATAGCGCATCTGGATGACAATGTCGATATCCCTGAACTCATCCGGATGACTCTTCACATAGTCGTAGATTTCCCTGATGTTGTCGTGCAGGCGGTAGTCCTGCGCGTAGTTGTTGATGATGAGCTGGTCAATATAGGGTTGCACCTCGCGGATCTTGTCCAGCGTGAGGATCAGCCCGTTCGTGGACATGAAAATATAGCTCTCCGGCAGTTTTTCTCTGGCATACCGGTGAAAATCCACAATCCGGGGATCGAGGAGAGGCTCATTGTTGCCGTAGAGCGTAAGATGTCCCTTATACCCCCAGTCTGCCAGCTGATCAATGACGGAGTGATAGAGATCCTCTGAGATGCGCGCAAACGGGCGCTTCTCTGCATGCACGTTCGCCGTGCAGAAGGCGCACGTCGAATTGCACCGGTTGACGGTCTCGATATTGACAACCTGCGGCATCGGGACCTGCTGCTGCTCAAGAAACCATCTGCAGTATTCGTCCTGCACGGTCCCTCTTGTCATGAACTGCAGGCGCAGATAGGCGTCTGCCGCGAGGTTCGGTGCGATTCTGCGCGCTTCAAACCCGAATCTTCCCAAAAAGCTGCTGATATGTATCGGCACAGTATGCTTACCCTTTCTGTTATTTTCAGTCCAGCTCCACGCTGTCCTTGTCCTCCTCTTCGGAGGTCTGTTCATGGTATTCCTGCTCTGTGTTGACGTTCCAGACATTGCTCCTGTCCGTCGTGCCCGAGAGAATGTCCTTTACTGCCTCAAAAGAGGTGCACATGGAGTGGTCGATGTTGTTGTAGCGGTGCTGTCCGTTTCTGCCTACGCAGAAGAGATTCGGAATGCCATCGAGCCATGCGCGCAGCGTATCCATCTCCTCATAGGTATCAAAATAAGCGGGATACGCCTTCTTTACTCTCTCTACGTGATAGTCGAGCACTTCGCTTTTGTCTGTAATAAGGCCCAGCTGGATCATCTCACGAATGCCCAGGGAAGCGAAGTCATCGTTGCTCATGTTCCAGAGGGAGTCGCCCTCGCTGCAGAAATATTCGAGCCCCAGCCAGACAGTGTGCTCCAGGTCCTTCACAAGATATGGAGACCAGTTGTTGTAAATCTGGAAGCGCCCCATCTTCACGCCGCGGTCATGCACATAGACCCAGTTGTCAGGCACAATCCCGCCGACTGTCTTCGTGCGGGTTTTGTTCTTCAGATGAAGGTGACGCACGAGGACGCCCACGGTCATGTAGTCGCGGTAGGGGAGTCCGGCAGCGATGCGGGCGGGGTCTGCGGGCACATCCTTCATGCCGGCGACGAGGTCCTTGATCGGCATGGAGGAGATGACGTAATCGCCGGATACGGTGACGGGCACCCCGTCCTTCACATAAGTGAGTGTCTGGATGCTGTTGTCCTCACCGCGCGAAAAACCTGTCACCTTTGCACCGGTGATGATGGTTCCGCCCATCTTCCGGATTTCCTCCGCCGTCACGTCCCAGAGCTCACCAGGCCCCAGCTTTGGATAGCGGAACTGCTCGATGAGGGATGTCTCCACCTTGCGGTTCTTTTTGTGAAAAGCCCTCCCGAGCGCATCGCCCAGTACGGCCTTTATGGATACGCCCTTTACGCGCTGTGCGCCCCAGGATGGATCGATCTCCGAGGGATGCCTCCCCCAGAGATTCTCCGTGTAGTGCTCAAAGAACATGGAATAGAGCTTCCTGCCGAACCGGTTGATGTAGAAATCCTCGAGGGAGTTCTCCTTCCTTTTGAAAATAACGGCCTTCAGATAGCTGCAGCCCACTTCGAGCGTCGTGAGAAGTCCCATGTTCGCAAAGGTCTCGGGCTTGAGTGAGATCGGATAGTCAAAGAACCTGTTGTTGAAGAAAATCCGGGAGACGCGGTTTCTTATGAGCATGACACGGTCGCTCTTCTGCGGGTCGGGTCCGCCTGCCCGGAGGGGAACAGTGCGGCCCAGCAGAAGATCGTCGGCAGCAGGCGCACCCTGGCTGGGCAGCATATTCTCCCACCAGGCATTCACTTCGGGTACTTTCGTGAAGAACCTGTGTCCGCCCATATCCATGCGGTTGCCTTTATAGTTGACAGTTTTTGAGATACCGCCAAACTGATCACTCTCCTCAAAGACAGTGACTTCCATGTCTTTCGACTGGCGAAGGAGTTCATAGGCAGCAGTCAGTCCCGCAGGGCCGGCGCCGATGATCAGTGCTCGTTTCATAGGTTTATTCCTTTGCTCTGTTGAATGATTACCTTTGACTGCATTATCTTAACACCGGGGAAGATTCGTGAAAAGGACACTTAGCAGTTTAAGCACCGGATTGCGGCAGTTCCTGCGTACAGGCAGAGCAGTCAGAGCGGCGAAACAAGGTTGTCCGGCATGGCGCGTTGCGCTAAACTAGCACTTATGAGCGCGATCATCAAAATCCTTTTATTTTTCATATGGGGAGGGGTTCTTCCGGTTCTGTCGGGCCTTCTGCCCCTTAGCTTCCTTCCGCTTTGCCGGAGAAGATTTCATCTGTGCATACTGCTGGGGTACCTTCTGCATTTTGCTCTCTTTGAAGTCATAGGCATCCCTTTTCTTCTTCTGCGCACGCCCTTTCATCCGCTTCTTGTCCTTTACGCGGTGCTCAGCGCTGCTCTTGCCGCCGCAGGCCTTCTCAGATGCCGGAGAACCGGGGGAATTCTGCCTCCTGTTGCACTGCAGGTTCTGAGAACACTTCTGGACGGCAGGCAGCATGCGGATCGACGCAGTGTGCCTTCCTGTGACAGCTCTGCAGCTGACTGCGGAGAAAACGAAGGTGCACCGCATCGCGGAGGGGATTCCCCTGCGCTAAGAGAGGATTCGCCGGCCTGTCTGCATTCTGAGAGCGCCGGCCTGTGGGCTGTCTTTCTGCTCCTTCTTGGCTTTCAGCTGTTCATGGCGTACACAACGGCATTCTACGACGGGGATGATGCCTACTACGTGACACAGTCCCTGCAGACATACCAGACAGACACCATGTATGTATATGTGCCCTATACCGGCGTGTCGACGTCGCTTGACGGGCGCCATGCGATGGCGATGATTCCGATGTGGATTGCCGCCCTGGCGAAGCTCTCCGGCACACATCCTACGATTGTGACGCACTCCATGATTCCTCTTATTTTCCTGCCGCTTGCGGACATCAGCATTTATGCTGCCTACGGTGCTCTTCTTGCCGGAAGAACGGAGAGGGAGAGGGAGCGCCTTCTTCCCGCAATGATGATCGTCACTGCGATGCTGCAGCTCTTTGGCAATGTCTCCATTTATACACCGGAGACGTTTCTGATGACGAGAACGTGGCAGGGAAAGACCGTTTTTGTTGGAATTCTGGTGCCGGCTGCGATCTGTATTCTGGTGAAGATCGCAGAGATGTACGGCGCAGAAAAGGGCACAGCAAAGAAGAGGCGATTCCCCTGGTTTATGATGCTGCTGACCAACATGGCGGCGGGCTTCTGCACTTCGCTTGCACCCATTCTTCTTGCGGCGCTCTTCCTTGCAGGGGCAGTGCTCATCGCGGTGCTGAGAAAGAGAAAATGTGTCTTCGGATACGCCCTGATCTGTGCCCTGCCCAACATAGTTTATACAGCGATTGTTCTGCGGCTGATGCTGATCGTGCTTCTTTCTTCTTAGAGAGAGCATCAGATCAGGTGTTTTCATTTGATCAACAGACATGAAAGAAATTTTGAATATAGTAAGTGAATATGAAGGGAACGGGTTTATCCTGCTCTTCTATGCAGCGGCGCTCATACTCCTTTTGTACAAAGAAAAAGACCGTGCGGTCCGGATCGTCATTGGATACCTTCCGCTTCTTATTCTGGCCTTCTTTTTTCTGCCGCCGTTTTACCGCCTCTACAGCAGGGCGGAGGGGGCTGATACCTATTACAGGATTCTGTGGCTCGTTCCGGTGACGATTACGATCTCCTATACGTTTGTGCGCTTTTTTGCCGGTTCGCTGAAGAGAATGCTGGTTGTGCTCTGCCTTCTCATCACGCTGGCCGGCGGCTTTGTCTACAGCGGGGCGACGGCGGCGAGGGCGCAGAACCGGCTCCATCTGCCGCAGTATGTACTGGATATCTGCGATGCGATCATGAACGACGCGGATGGGGAGATCACTATGGCAGCCATGCCGGCCGACCTGGTTCCTTTTGTACGGCAGTATGACACAAGAATACTCATGCCTTACGGCAGGGAGATGCTGATGCCCGCCTACCGCGGCTATTACCAGTCCGTCTATGATGCCATGGAGGGGAGTGAAACGGTGGATGCTGTGCAGCTTGTGCAGGCGGAGAGGGAGTACGGCTGCTGCTATGTGGTGCTGAGCGCCTCAAAGCCGGTGAAGGGAGACCTCGAGGCGAACGGACTTCAGCTGATGCAGACAATTGACGGCTACAACATTTACAGAGACCCCCAGGGGATTGAAAGGGCAGATCTCGGCGGCTGAAAAGCCGGCAGGGCTGAATCTGTGCCGATCCGCGGAAAGGCGGACATGCCGGAGCCCGGCATTATATCTGCAGGTGCCGCAAAGGACGCGGTAAAGGGCCATAAGAAGCAAAGCGCAGGAAATGGGAATATCATTTGAGCAATTGAAAGACAGAAATGGCGAACCATATATGCGGCTCGTCTCCTATGAGGGAAATGCGGCGCAGCTGGCTGTGCCGGCGGAGCATGACGGCATTCCTGTGCGCTCCATTGGCAGTCATGCCCTTGAGGAGCATCAGGAGCTCCGGGAGATTTATCTGCCGGAGACCATCCGGGAGATCAGGAGCTTTGCGATGTACTCCTGTGTGAACCTCCGGACAGTCAGCCTCTATGACAAGGCCGAGGACTACTATGACGGCGTGATCAGGGGATGCACATCCCTTCGTAAGATTGAGATCCGAAGCGGTGGAAAGAGCTACGCGCTCATGCGGCAGATGCTGCAGGATGTGGACAACATGCTGCGGTTTCATCTTATTTTCAGCGATCATGAGGTGTGGCTGACGTTTCCTGAATATGTGAGCGAGGCACACGAGGATACGATGGCGCGCGCCATCCATTTCTCAATTGAGGGCGCAGGCATCGCATACAGAGAGTGCGTCCACAAGAGAGAGATCGATTACGCGGAGTACGACTCGCTCTTTGACAGACTGACGGACTATGATTTCGATGCGGCGGCCGATATAGCACTGGACCGTCTGACGACGCCGGAGGAACTGGGTGCGAAGGCCAGGGAGACCTATACAGCCTTTCTGCGCCAGAACGCAGAGCGGGCACTCCTGCACCTCATCAAGGCGAAGGATGCGGACCGCGTGCGCTATATCTGCGAAAACCATCTGGCGGATCCGGATGCTGTGCGCGCGGTTCTGCAGGCGGCGTCCGCAGAAGGGGATGCACAGATCTGCGGCATTCTGATGCAGGGGCTGTCGGATGAGGGCAAGAGCGAAGAGGGCACCTCTTCTGCCTTTACGCTGGATGACTGGTGAGCGCGAAGTGTCATTGACTGCATGATCAGAAGTTCGCCGACGCGCTTCGCGCGTCAGAGCGCTCTTGTAAGTGGTCCGCCGGACCATTGATCTTCGGCGAAGTCCGTATAAGCGGATTTTGTCCCGGTGTGCCGCAAAGAACGCGGCACGGTGATGTGAATGAGAAATGCTGCACACGAAGCCCTTCGTAATATGGGCGAGAAAATTCTGAATGAGTCGAGGACGGAGTTATATCTCTCGATGCATTATATGGGGCCGGCGCTCGGCAGTCTTCGATATACGATGGACCTGTCGACGACCAGTGTGGGGACGGACTCGGTTTTCATCAGGTATAACCCGCAGTATCTGCGGACACTGTTCATCGAGAGGCCAAGGCGCCTGAACCGGACCTATCTGCACATGCTGATGCACTGCCTGTTCCTGCATATGTTCTCGGCAAAGGAACACGAGGACGCTGAACTGTGGGATCTCGCCAGCGATATTGCGGCGGAGTACGTCATCGATGGGATGGAGTGCCCCGCGGTCCATGAGCTCGTGACCGATTACCGCGCGGGGATCTATCAGGAGCTCGAGGAAAAGGTCCATGTCCTGACCGCAGAGCGGATTTATGAATGGCTCCGCACGAATACGCCGGACTACAATGAACAGGTGCGCATGGAGCAGGTCTTTCATCTGGATGACCACAGCTTCTGGCAGCGCATTCCGGACGGGAAGAATGATGACTCTGCCGGGAATCCGGAGCTGCCGCAGCAGCAGGGCGGCAATGGGCGGGATTCACAGAATACCGGATCGGAGGAGGGAAAGAAGAGCGCAGATATTCCTTCTCTCACAGCTCTTCGCATGAAGGGGAATGAGTGGAAGAAGAATGCGCAGAGACTGAAGGCTTCGCTCGAGATCGGCAAGCTCCCTTCCGAGGAGGTGGGGAGTCTTACGAGGATTCTCTCCTTCACGACGAAGAAGCGGACCAGTTACCGGGAGTTTCTGCAGCGCTTCAGTGTCCTTCGCGAGGAGGCCGCCGTGGACCCGGATTCGTTTGACTACGGCTTCTACAACTACGGGATGGAGATGTACGGCAATATGCCTCTTATTGAGGAAAACGAATTCCGGGAGTCAAGGAAGGTGGAGGAGCTGGCCATCGCGATCGACACCTCGGCCTCGTGTCAGAAGAGCCTTGTGCAGGAGTTTCTGAACGAGACAGCCTCCATCCTCTCATCCGGAGAGAACTTCTTCCACCGGGTGGACATTCATATCATCGAATGTGACGACAAGGTGCAGAAGGATGTCCTCATCCGGAATGTGGAGGACATGAAGCGGTACGCGGACGGCTTTACCCTGAAGGGCGGAGGCGGGACGGATTTTCGCCCGGTCTTTCGCTATATCGAGGAGCTGAGAACAAAGGGCCAGCTAAGGCATCTGCGGGGACTGCTGTATTTTACAGACGGCTTTGGCACCTATCCGAAGAAGCCGACCTCGTATGACACCGCCTTTGTTTTCTGGAAGGATGATGAGATGAATGACAGGGATGTGCCGGCGTGGGCGATGAAGTTATACATATAATTGTGTTACGGCCGAAGGAGAGCCGCAGTTCATGAATATCAAACAGGCAAAGGAAGAAATCATCAACACTGTGCGGGCGTACACAAAGAAGGACGCCTCGGGGGAGTACGAGATCCCGGTGGAGAGGCAGCGCCCGATCCTGCTCATCGGTCCGCCCGGCATCGGCAAGACTGCCATCATGGAGCAGGTGGCGCAGGAGTGCGGAATCAATCTCGTCTCCTATACGATCACGCATCACACAAGGCAGAGCGCTATAGGACTTCCTTTCATCGAGAGCAGGGAGTACGGCGGAAAACCTTATAAAGTCACGGAATATACGATGAGTGAAATCATCGCCTCCGTCTACGACCAGATTGAGAAGTCGGGCGTGAAGGAAGGCATTCTTTTCCTGGATGAGATCAACTGCGTCTCAGAGACGCTTGCCCCCACCATGCTGCAGTTCTTGCAGTACAAGACATTCGGCACGCATAGGGTCCCGGACGGCTTTATCATCGTGACGGCAGGAAACCCGCCGCAGTACAACAAGTCCGTTCGTGACTTCGATATCGCGACCCTCGACCGCGTGAAGAAGATTAATGTCGAGGAGAACTTCGATGTCTGGAAGGAATACGCCTATAAAATGGGAATCCATGGCTCCATCATGGCTTACCTTGAGATCCGGAAGGAGAATTTCTACTCGATCCGCACGGAGGTCGAGGACCGGTATTTTGTCACTGCAAGAGGATGGGAGGATCTCTCCCGCATCATCAGTGTGTATGAGGAGCTGCATATTCCCGTCACTGCCGACCTCGCCGTCCAGTACATTCAGGACCCGAAGATCGCGGAGGATTTCGCAACCTATTACGAGCTGTACAACAAGTACAAGAACATTTACCGCATCCCGGATGTGCTGCAGGGTGTGATGCCGGCGGACCAGACAAAGATCAAGAATTCACCGTTCGATGAGAAGCTCAGTCTCATCAGTCTCCTGATCGACAGCCTGAACGGAGAATTCAGAGGCTACGCGCAGGAGAAGGCCGTGCAGGAGAATCTCTTCCATGCTCTGCAGCAGTTCCGGAGCGACTTGAAGAGCGGCAGAGAAAGAGGGGCGCAGCTCCTTTCGGACGGGATCAGCGCGCGGGAAGAAAGCCTTAAGAAAAAGGTCGATGCGAAGATGATCAGCAGGGCGGATGCGCAGACGGAAAGGCTTGCCATCGCAGCGCTGAAGGATCTGCAGAGGGAGATGACGCTCTCACAGGGGAGCGATGCAAAGGCGGACTTCCTTACGGCAAAGAACTGGTTTGCCGGGAGGGAAGAGAAGAGACAGAAAGCTATTCAGACGGCGGGAAGCCATCTGACAAATGCCTTCTCCTTTATGGCGAATGTGTTCGGCGAGGGCCAGGAGATGGTCATCTTCCTCTCTGCGCTCACAGCTGGCTACTACAGCCTGCAGTTCGTCAGCGAGTGCGGAAATGACGCCTACTATCACTACAACAAGCTTCTTCTTCTGAAGGATCGAAGGGAGGCACTGCGGCAGGAGATCCTGGATCTCGGGGATCTGAACTGAACAGCCAAAGATGCAGTTATTCATGAACAATAAAAAGCCCCCTCCGGCAGATCACTGTTGGAAGGGGCTTTGCTGTGCTCAGGAGAGAATCGCATGCAGGCTGTGCATAATGCCTGCTGCAATGTCAGGCTTGTTCATCGAATATACATGGATGTGCGTCACGCCGCTCGAGATGAGATCGATGATCTGCTCGGAAGCGTAGATGACGCCGGCCTCCTTCATCTTCGCGGGGTCATCGCCGAAGCGGTCCACCATCATGCGGAAGCGCTGGGGAATGGATGCACCCGAGAGGGAGACGCTGCGCGCCACCTGCTTCCTGTTCGTGATGGGCATGATGCCGGGAAGGATGGGAACCTCAATGCCGGCATCGCGCACTCGGTAGAGGAAGTTGTAGAGCATATTGTTGTCGAAGAACATCTGCGTTGTCAGAAAATCGCAGCCGGCGTCTACCTTCTCGTGAAGGTGCCGGATGTCCTCGGACGGGCTCTCGCACTCCACGTGGCACTCAGGGTAGCAGGCGCCGCCGATGCAGAAGGAGTCGTCGTGCGACTTGATGTCGTAGATGAGCTGGGAGGCGTGGTCGTAGTCGAAGACTTTGCGGCCCTCCTTCGGGATATCCCCTCGGAGTGCGAGGATATTCTCGATGCCCTTTTCCTTGTAGAGCCTGATCATATCCGCCACAGTCTGTCTTGTGGAGGAGACACAGGTCAGGTGGGCAAGGACGGGCGTGTGGTACTTGGTCTGGATGTCCTCTGCGATGGCCGCGGTATTCTTGCTCGTTCCGCCGCCGGCGCCGTACGTCACACTCATGAAGGAGGGATGGAGGGCGGCAATCTCTTTTGCGGCCTCCGTCACCTGCGCATAGCGGTCATCGGTCTTCGGCGGAAAGACCTCAAAGGAAATCGTTACATCCTGGCTGTTCAGAATATCCTTTATTTTCATTTCGTCACCATGAGTTTGTTGGCGTCATATTCGCCGTAGTTGTTCTGCACGACCTTGTAGACAAAGTGATCGGCGATCTTCTGTCTTCCCTTGTCGTTCAGGTGGATGTTGTCGGAGAGGTACTTCTTGTAGTTGCTGTCGTTGACAGAGCCATAATAGTTGTCCAGGAAGGAGACACTCTTGTCTCCGCAGGTGTCGTATGCGTACTGCCAGTACTGGATCAGCGTCCCGTTGCCAAGATCAGTCACACGCCCGTCTTCTGTCTTTCCGTCATTGTCGAGCTGCATGTACGTAGGCGACATGAAAACAATTCTGATATAGGGATACTTCTCCTGGATCTGGTCAAACGCATTCCTGAGTGACCCTACATAGGTCTGCAGCTCATCCTCGTTGCCAAGGTTGACGACAGGCTCCTTGTTCTCGTAGTCCGTGGCGTCATACATGATGGCGATCATGTCTACCTTGCTGAAGTCGGTGCTCTCGAGCGCCTTTACCGCCGCCTCGTACTGCGGATCATCCGTGTGCGTACTGGCCACCGTCTCGAGCGAGGAGTAGTCATTGATCGCGATGGCATAAGCCACATAGAAGAGGTTGAAAATATCGTCCATCCCCTTCTGCGTAGACGGATCGTACTTGGCGTTCTCGCAGGTCACCTGGGAGTTCGGGAAAGAGGCATTGATTGTCGTCACATTCCCAAGGGAAGCGATCCGGGCAGCGAGGCCATTGTCACCTGTCTCGTCGGAGAACGGAGAGTTGCCAAGACAGAGAATGGTCGTCTTGCCGTCGTCCTCATGGCCTTTAAGCTTGGAGTCGGGCAGCAGCACCATGTTGTCGTTGACCTCAACGAGGTACTTGGATGTATCTGCCTTGGATGGATCCGCATCGACGCCGCGGTTCCAGACCTGGAAGATGATAACGGCGGAGGCAAGAAGCAGTACGATGAGGACGAGGAGTCCGATCTGAATGTATAAGCCTCTCTTTCCGGAGAGAAGACCGCGGCGGGCTCCCTGCACTTCTTCCGCGGGAATATCGCCTTTGAAGGATCTTTTCTTTCTTTTGCCCTTTTTTTCGGAGGAGGCGGAGACAGTGCCTGCCAGGTTGTCCGAATCCGAATTCGCGCTGCGCAGCGTCCTGCGAAGAGACGGCTCCCTTGCGGGGCCGCGGCGCACGTTTCTGCCGCTGCCCTGATAAAACTGGCCGGAGGAGCGCATATCTCCGAAAGAGATCTGTTCTGTCTCCCCCTCATCACAATTCCCTGCCTGCGGGGCAGAACTCCTCCGCTCCCTGCCGCCGATTCTGGCCCTCTCAGGGTCAGTGTGCTCATTGAAGGGGTTGTCCGCAGAATCCTCCTGCGCACTGTCATTCTCATCGCTCAGGATATCATCAAGGCTGAATATGGTGAGATCGCCGTTGTCTTGTCTATTCTCGCTGTCTGACATAATATACCCCGATGGGATCAGCAGAATTGGGGCCGCGCAGCGGCACCGGTTCATCTTTGAATCGGATCGCACCAGCGGCCGTATTCAAACCCTGATCCCGTGATAATACCGGAAGAATCCCAGCCAAGGGAGCACCCGGCAGATATGCAAATATAATCGTATGGTTTGTAACGCACATTGTACACTAACGGCCCTCAAAAATCCATGAGAAGCCCCACGCCCTTTGAGTTTATGCTATACTGTAGACCTAAATTGGATGACTGCGGGCAATACTGCGCCCGGGGTGCCGCAAAGAACGCGGCACAGGAAGGAAAATTATTTTCAGGAGCATGCCGATGCATGCCCCTGAAAATAGCAGCCGATGCCGCAGAAAACGCGTCATCGGTTGCACTGATCCTATCGGCGAAACCGCCTCCGCGGATTTCGCCTCAGGGTGCCGCAAAGAACGCGGCACAGGAAGGAAAATATATGACCACTTATCTTGTGACCGGCGGGGCCGGCTTTATCGGATCCAATTTCATCCACTATATGTTCAGGCAGTATGGGGACGATATTGAGATCGTGAATGTGGACAAGCTCACTTACGCCGGCAACCTTGAGAATCTCAAAGATGTTGAAAACCGCCAGAATTATCATTTTGTAAAGGCGGATGTCTGCGACAAGGATGCAATCAGAAAGGTTTTTGCGGACTATGACGTGGACCGTGTCATTCATTTCGCGGCAGAGTCTCATGTCGACCGCTCCATCAAGGAGCCTGAGCTGTTCGTGAAGACAAACGTTCTGGGAACAGCCAACATGCTCAACTGCGCGAAGGAGGCCTGGGAACTCCCTGACGGTTCATTTAAAGAGGGAAAGAAGTTCTGTCATGTCTCCACAGATGAGGTGTACGGCTCTCTTCCGGAGGATCCGAACGCTTACTTTTATGAGACGACGCCGTACGCGCCCCACAGCCCGTACAGCGCATCCAAGGCGTCCTCAGATTTCCTGGTAAAGGCTTATCACGACACCTATGGATTCCCGATGAACATCACAAACTGCTCCAACAACTACGGCCCTTATCAGTTCCCGGAGAAGCTCATCCCGCTCATGATCAACAATGCGCTTAACGGGAAGAAGCTCCCGGTTTACGGTGACGGCAAAAACGTGCGCGACTGGCTCTATGTTGAGGACCACTGCAGAGGAATTGATCTTGTCTCCCACAAGGGAAGATCGGGAGAGACCTACAACATCGGCGGCCACAATGAGAAGCAGAACATTGAGATCGTAAAGACTATCATCGAGGTGCTCAGGGAAGAGCTCCCTGACAGCGATCCCAGAAAAGCAAAGATCTCGGATGATCTCATCGAGTACGTCGAGGACCGCAAGGGGCACGACAGAAGATATGCCATTGCGCCCGATAAGATCAAAAAGGAGCTCGGCTGGGAGCCGGAGACGATGTTCAAAGAGGGCATCCGCAAGACCATCACCTGGTATTTTGACCACATGGACTGGATGGAGCACATCACAAACGGTGCCTATCAGCAGTATTACCAGAATATGTACGGCGACAGGAAGGTCATCGGCTGAGACTCGGCTGATGATGTGCAAAGAGCTGTTGAACGGGAAGAAGGAAAGTTTGAAAATGACGCCGATGCGTCATTTTCAAACAGCAGCATCGGTGCTGACGCACCGGCTGCCGCATTCGGTGAAACCGCCTGCGCGGATTTCGCCTCAGCGAGGAATAAATATGGGACAGATTTCAGTAGAAGATAACTGCGGGGGCATCAAGGGACTGAAGGTCATCACCCCCACTGTGCACGGCGATGACCGCGGATATTTTATGGAGACCTATCAGCAGAGGGATTTCAATGCGGCGGGAATTGATGCCGTCTTCGTGCAGGACAACCAGTCCATGTCGAAGAAGGGCGTTCTTCGCGGCCTCCATTTTCAGATTCATTACGCACAGAGCAAGCTCGTGCGCGTTGTGCGCGGCGAGGTGTATGACGTCGCCGTGGATCTGCGCGAGGGGTCGGAGACCTTCGGCAAGTGGTACGGCGTCCTTCTCTCTGATCAGAACAAGCGCCAGTTCTACATCCCGAAGAACTTTGCACACGGATTCATCGTGCTCTCCGACGAGGCCGAATTCTGCTACAAGGTAGATGATTTCTGGCACCCGAACGACGAGGCCGGCATCGCATGGAACGATCCCGCGATCGGCGTCGAGTGGCCGCAAGTTGCCGGTACCTATGATGGGACAGCCAGTGCTGCAGGGTATCATCTGCAGGATGGAACGCCGCTCACGCTCTCTGACAAAGATCAGAAGTGGGAGGGGCTTGCAGCATACAGGAAGGAAAGAAACCTCTGATCCCGCGCGGATTTGCCCGGCGCCGCAATATTGCGGCCAAGGTGCGAAGCACCGCTGGACGTCCGCATCGGACAATTGCGACGCATTTTGGAGCAATTTGAGATGGGGCGCTGAACAGATACCAGAATTAAATCTATGACAGCACATAAAAAGAAAACTATTGTGCTCACGATCACCTGGGCTGCGGTCATCGCGCTCGCCCTGGTTCTTGTGCTGCACGACAATCCCTTGGAGGATCCGGACACCGCAAGGCTCAAAAAGATTTCAGGACTTCTTCTTCTGGGCCTTGGCATTACACTCTTTACGGTGTTCTACAACAAGATCACGGTTCTTCCGGTGGAGCTCTATCAGAACAGAAGACTCATCTGGCGCCTTGCAAAGAACGACTTCAAGAAGCGCTACGCGGGGTCGTACCTCGGCACGATCTGGGCGATGGTACCGCCACTTGTGACGGTTGTCATGTATTGGGTGGTGTTCGACCGGATTTTCCACTCCGGGCCGCAGAGAACATCGGCCGGGATCGAGGTGCCGTACGTTCTCTTTCTGACCGCCGGCCTTGTTCCGTGGTTTTTCTTCTCGGATGCACTGACGGGCGGCATGACATCGCTCCTTGAGTACAACTACCTGGTCAAGAAGGTCCTCTTCAAGATCAGCGTTCTGCCTATCATCAAGGTGACAGCCGCACTGTTCGTACACATCGGCTTTACAGTGATTCTGATCGGCATCGCATGGCTCTACGGGTATCCGCCGAGCGTATATACGCTGCAGGTGATCTACTACACGGCGTGCGAATATATTTTCGTGCTGGGCATTTCCTATGCGACGTGCTCCATCGTCGTTTTCTTCAGGGACCTTCAGCAGATCATCGGCATCATCATGCAGGTCGGTATGTGGGCGACGCCCATCCTCTGGAACATCAACATATTGTCCGATCACGTGAAGCCTTTCATCAAGCTCAATCCGCTCACTTACATTGTCGAGGGATACAGGATGTCGGTGTACGGACATGAATGGTTTTTCACGCATTTTTATTCCTCGACGTATTTCTGGATCGTGACGGCACTGCTGTTCGTGGTCTCGTCTCTTATTTTCAAGAGGCTCAAGCCCCAGTTTGCGGATGTTCTGTGAGGATTGAACGAATACACTGAATGTATGGACAAGAATGAACCGGTAATACAGGTCAGCCATCTGACCAAAAAATACAAACTCTACAGTCACAACAGAGACCGTGTCATCGATGCGCTCGGCCTCTCGAGAAAGCCGCACTACACAGAGCACCTGGCTCTCGACGACGTGAGTCTCTCCATCGGAAAGGGAGAGACGGTCGGCATCATCGGCACAAACGGGTCGGGCAAGTCCACGATCCTCAAGATCATCACGGGCGTCCTTTCGCCGACATCCGGAACGGTGAAGGTGAACGGGCGCATCTCTGCCCTTCTCGAGCTCGGCGCCGGCTTCAACATGGAGTACAACGGCATAGAGAATATCTATCTGAACGGCACGATGATCGGCTTTTCGGAGAAGGAGATCGAGGAGAGAATGGACGCCATTCTCTCCTTTGCGGATATAGGTGAGTATATTTATCAGCCGGTGAAGATGTACTCCTCCGGCATGTTCATGCGCCTCGCCTTCGCTGTGGCCATCAACATCGACCCTGAGATTCTCATTGTCGACGAGGCACTGGCAGTGGGAGATGTTTTCTTCCAGGCGAAGTGTTTTCACAAGTTCGAGGAATTCAAGAAGGCGGGAAAGACAGTCCTGTTCGTCTCCCACGACCTCTCGAGCATCAGCCGCTACTGCGACAGGGTCATCCTCTTAAACCAGGGCCACAAGCTCGGCGAAGGATCGCCGAAGAAGATGATCGACATTTACAAGCAAGTGCTCGTGGGCCAGTATCACCCGGACGGCGAAGAAGAACAGGATATCGATGCGCAGACACAGAGCGTCAGCGCAAATCCGGACGTTCTGGAATACGGCTCCCGCAAGGCGAAGATCACGGAATTTGCCATCCTCGATGACCATGGAAACGTCAATTCCACGATCATGAAGGGGAGCAGATGCTCCATCAGGATGAAGGTGGCCTTCCAGGAGGATGTGAAGGCACCGATTTTTGCCTTTACGATCAAGAACAAGTACGGCGTGGAGATCACCGGCACGAATACCATGTTCGAGAAGGCGTTTCTCGAGCCTGTGAAGAAGGGCGACGTGAAGGTGATCACCTTCACACAGAAGGTGGATCTGCAGGGCGGCGAATATCTGATCTCTCTTGGCGTTACAGGGTATGAGGGAGAGAAGTTCACCGTCTATCACAGACTCTATGATGTGATGAATATGACCGTTGTCTCCAACAAGAACACGGTCGGCTATTACGATATGAACTCGGCAGTCACCATTACGGACGGGTGAAGAGAACCTGGCACGGGGCACAGAACAGCGAACCGACAGCGCTCCGGCTGACAATACGTCCGGACGGCCGGGCAGAAGCGGGGATTGGCAGGAAATGGCAGCGGAAAAGACAGAGAAGATCGGCGGCGTGACGCTGGATTATACCTATTATCCGGGAGAGGATTACTACTGTGACGGCGACGTGGAGGAGAGTCTTCTCGAGATCGTGCAGAACCATCCCAGGGAGGAGTACGAGGACATCATCCGGCAGAAGAAGGACTGGCCGATCCTCTATCACCTTTCGGGTGTTCGCGGCAACATCGTGGACTGGATTCCCTTTACCGGGAAGGAGAAGGTTCTTGAGATCGGTGCAGGGCCGGGGGCCATCACAGGCACGCTCGCCGCAAAGTGCGCGGAGGTGACCTGCGTGGAGCTGTCCATGCGAAGGTCCAAGATCAACGCCTACCGCCACAGGGACTGCAGCAATATCACGATTATGGTGGGCAACTTCGAAGATATCGAGCCGCACCTGCCCTGCGACTATGACTATATTTTCCTCATCGGCGTCTTTGAGTACGCGGGCAGCTACATTCACGGCGCAAAGGACCCCTTTGCCGCAGAACTTCTGAAAATAAAGCCGCACCTGAAGGGTGCCGGCGCACCCGTCCCTTCTTCTGCCGCAGAGAGCGCACAGAAGAAGGATGCCGAAGGTGCAGCGCCGCAGACAAGCGCCGGAGAAAGAGCAGCTGATGCGGCAGCGCAGAGCGAAGGGCGGCTCGTCATTGCGATCGAGAACCGCCTCGGACTCAAGTACTGGGCGGGCTGCAGGGAGGACCATTCAGGCAGGTATTTTGACGGCATTGAGTCGTACCAGAACGGACCGGTTCCGGCCGTCACCTTTTCAAAGCCGGCACTGGAGCAGTACATCAGGGGCGCAGGGTTTACTGCGTACCAGTTCTATTACCCCTACCCGGACTACAAGTTCATGGAGATGCTCTATTCGGACAGGAGACCCCCGGATGCGAGCGAGCTGTCCATGAATATCCGCAATTTTGACAGAGACAGACTCCTCCTGTTCAATGAGAGAAAGGCATATGAGGGGATCACGAGAGACGGGCTCTACCCCACCTTCTCGAATTCTTTTCTTGTCATGACGGGAGATCCGCTGCCGGTAGTGTACGCGAGATTTTCGGATGACCGCGCGCCGCAATACAGGATCAGGACCGAAATTCTTGAAGAGACGGCAGAGGACGGTGAGCGCAGCCGCTGTGTGACGAAGGCTCCCGTCGGCGCCGGAGCTATCGCCCATGTGGCGGGAATGGCAGAGTCGTATGAGAAGCTCCGCGCGCGCTATGAAGAGACAGAAAAGTCTTCTCTGATGCAGCCCTCTGAAGGCGCGGAAGAGGGATCAGCTGCGGCGCCTGCAGATACGGCCGAAAAGACGGAGACGGCAGAGCACACGGAACAGGGAGAGAAGGCACAGTCAAATCCCCTGCGGATCGCGCCCTGCCGCTATGATGCGCAGCGGCAGGAAGTTGTTTTCCCGTTCGTAAAGGGCGTATCTCTTGAGAAGCTCCTCGATGAGCGGCTCTCTGCAGGCGATGGAGAGGGATTTAAGGCGCTCCTTCTCGAATATGAGAAAAAGGTCGGTGCCAATGCGGACGCCGGTATTTCGGACGCCGATATGACATTCCCCAATATTCTCGTGGACGGCGATAAGTGGACGGCCATAGACTATGAGTGGGCACAGGATGCGCCGATTTCCGGAAAGGATCTTCTTTTCCGCTCTCTCCTTGTGTACTATCTTGCGGATGACAGAAGGCGGGAGATGGCAGAGAAGCTCATCGGGAATGACCGGCTGCTCTCCGACCTCGGCATCAGCGAGGAGAGCGCAGAGAAGCTCACCGGAGAAGAAAAGGCGTTCCAGGAGAAGGTGACGGGGAATGAGACCTCCCTTGGAGAGCTCCGTGCGAAGCTCGGGCGAAAGGTCATAAAGCCTGCTGAACTGCAGACGGAGGCGGAGAAGGAAGCGGCGCTCGTAAAGGAGCAGAAATCCGGCAGCATGCCTCTCTCAACCGTGCAGGTCTACCTCGATACCGGAAAAGGATATAATGAGGACGAGTCGTATTTTGTGCCAAAGGCTTACGGGAGCGAGGGACTCATCACCTTTACTGTGCATATCCCGGCAGAAGCCCGGCGGCTGCGGATCGATCCCGCCCTTTGTCCGTGCATCTGTCTCATCCGCGAGGCAGCGTACGGCGGCGCCGGCACAGCGACACTGCAGGAGACGGCGAAGTCAAACGGGAAGAAGCTTGGCAGGGGACAGTTTATTTTCACGGACGCAGATCCAAGGGTAGAGTGGGATCTGCGCCGCTTCGGAAGGCTTCGCAGGAAGGCCGGTGAGAGTGCCAGAGAAGGTGCGGATCTGACGATTACGCTGCAGATGGCGGGGCTTCCGTCCACAATGGCGGCGCAGCTGCGCGGATAAAATGAAGTGAAGCGCTGTACGAAGGACGCGGCAGGGGATATAAGGCTGTCTGGCGTCTCGCCCTGTACAGATCAGGTCAGCACTTTGGGAGTTATATATGCTAAAGAAAATGATCAGAGACTGCCTCGTCAGAAAGCAGGACGAGGCATATGAAAAGGAGCTCGCGGTAAAGAGCGATATCTACAGCAGCTGGTTTTCCGCACACGCAAAGGAGCTGGAGCAGGAACTGGCCGGTAAGGATCACAGCAGGGGTAAAGCCCTCTCCGTGGAGACGGTCCGCTATTCGCACCTGCGCAGCTTCATTCTCTCCGGCAAAAAGATGCCGGATATCATCATCGCATGCGATGACGACGGGGAACTGACTCCCTGGGCAGAGACGATGGTGCGCGACTTCTTTGCGGAGAATCCGGATATCTCTCTTCTGTACGGGGATGAGGACCGGATCGATGAGAACAGTCATCTGGTGGACCCGTGGCTCAAGCCCGACTGGTCACCGGATACATTTCTGTCCACATTTTATTTCGGCAGTATTTTCGCGCTGCGCTCAAGTGATCTGGCGGTGATCAATCCGGGAGACCGGACAGCACAGGATATTGAATCCTCCCAGTCGCTCGCAGCGGAGTCCAGGGAAGAGAAGGACGCCTCCCAGAGCGATCTCGACGATGCGATGCGCTCCTGGATTTACGGACAGCTCTGCCTCAAGATCGCGCAGGCAGACGGGGGATTTACGAAGAGGAGGAACAACCGCTTCCCCATCGGACATATCCCGGAGGTGCTCTTCCACTCGACGCGGGAGATCAAGCCCTGGGATTCTAATCTGATCAAGGGCTCTCTGACCGGCAGATACAGCAGCGAGTCTGCCTCGACGAGACTGATCAGTATCATCATCCCCAGCAGAGACAATCCGCACGTGCTGGCCAAGTGTATCCACTCCATTGAGGAGTACACAAGTTCTTCTCCCTACGAGATCATCGTCGTGGACAATGGGAGCAATGCGGAGAACCGGGCGAGGATGCAGCACATCCTTGACCTCCATAACGAGACGGGAAGCGCCATATACATCTACAAGGAGATGCCCTTCAACTTCTCTAAGATGTGCAATATCGGCGCCGCGCACGCAAACGGGGAGCTTCTTCTTTTTCTCAATGACGACATTGAAATTGCCAAGCCCTCCTGGCTCTCCTACCTGTCCGAGAAGGCCAAGCTCCCGTATGTGGGCGCAGTGGGCATGAAGCTGCTCTATCCAAACTCCGACATCATCCAGCATGCCGGCGTCATTAACGTGCATGCCGGTCCCATTCATAAACTGCAGTACTGCGACAACAAGGAAGTCCATTATTTTGGCTTCAACAAGGGCGTGCGCAATGTGATTGCCGTGACGGGCGCCTGCCTTATGCTGCGGACATCTCTCTTCCAGGAAGCGGGAGGGTTTGATGAGGACAATTTCGCTGTCGCCTTCAACGACGTCGATCTGTGTCTGCGCATTTTCGAGATGGGCTATTACAATGTGGTCCGCAACAACATGTACCTTTACCACCATGAATCCCTCTCCCGCGGAGACGACATGAAGGACAAGGCAAAGGCAGCGCGGCTTGGCGGCGAGCAGGAGCACCTTCTGAAAATGCATCCGGACCTCTTCCGGAGAGATCCTTTCTATCATCCTTATCTCGTGCAGGATCCCGCGGTGAAGGAATTCCGCATCGATGAGGATGAGGCAAGGCTTTACCATCCGCAGTACAAGAGTGTGACGAGGGCCTCCGGCCTCCAGGATAAATGGGTGGATCCCGTGCTGCATCTCGGCGTTGAGTTCGCCAACAGCCTGGACCGGTGGCTCACCGGCCCTTATGCGCAGGATCCGGTCGCGGGCGGCAGAGGATATTACATCAAGGGCTACGCTTTTGTTCTGAATGCGGACAACGCGCTCTATGAGCGGGACATTCTCTTGAAGGCAGAGGACGGAACCGTTTATGCGGCACACACGGACCGGGCGTACAGGGAGGACATTAAGGCGAACCTGACGGCGCAGATCCATGATGCCCTCCTTGGCTTTACCTGTGTTCTGCGGCCGGATGCATTGCCAAAGGGTGAATATCTCGTCGGCATGCTGGCGAAGGACCGCACTTCGAGGCAGAGAATCATCAACTGGTCGGATGTGAAGCTGATCGTGCACTGACAACAATTTGAAGGAGCATACGAATGCATGCTCTTTCAAACAGCGCCGGCTGACGCATTCGGCGTGGCCGCATTTGCGGATTTCGCCTCAGCGTGGGATAAGTATGGATAATAAAGAAACCGATTACAGAGAACAGTACGAAAAAGAGAAGGCAAAGGCGGAGTTCCTTTCGAGCCGCGTGGCACAGCTCGAGGACCAGGTGGATGATCTGCAGTTCAAGCTGGACCGGATCAGGAACAACAAGCTCTGGAAGGCCTCAAAGCCCGCCAGGGATGTGTATCACTTTGTTCAGCGCCAGGCGGACCGCATCCGCAACCAGGGTGATGCGAAGGGCGTTGTGAAGAAAATCCAGTACAAGATCCGTGAGAAGCAGGCAGAGAAGGGATACGGAACAGCGTCCTTCCCCGATGCGCAGGAGCGGGCAAGACAGGAGGCAGAGTCGAAGGCCTTCGCAGACCGCGTCCTCTTCAGTATTCTTGTGCCGCTCTACAACACGCCGGAGGAATATCTGCGCGATATGCTGGATTCTGTCCTGCAGCAGACCTATGACAACTGGCAGCTCTGTCTTGCCGACGGCTCCGACGATGCACACAGCTATGTGGGAAAAGTGGTGCAGGAGTACAGGGACAGAAGCGCGGAGCTTGCAAAGAAGATCCGCTACAAGAAGCTCGACAAAAACGGAGGCATCTCCTACAACACGAACGAGTGCCTCACACTTGCGACGGGAGACTACATTGCGCCGTTTGATCATGACGATTATCTGCATCCTGCCGTTCTGTATGAATACGCCAAAGTCATCAATGAGCAGCATGCGGACTATCTCTACTGCGACGAGACGACATTCCGCGAGTCCAACCTCAACCATTTCGTGACGATTCACTTCAAGCCGGACTACGCGATTGACAATCTGCGGGCGAACAACTATATCTGCCATCTCTCCTGCTTTGACAGAAAGCTCCTCGAGGGGGAGGAGCTCTACCGCTCTGAGTTCGACGGAAGCCAGGATCACGACATGATCCTGCGTCTTACCGACAAGGCAAAGAACATTGTCCATGTGCCGAAGCTCCTTTATTACTGGAGAAGCCACAAGGGATCGACGGCCGGCAACATCGCGGCGAAGACATATGCGATTGAGGCGGCAAAAGGTGCGGTTGCGGATCACCTGCGCAGGCACGGGTTCAAAAACTTCAAGATCACATCGACGAGGGCGTTCGAGACTATTTTCAAGATCACGTATGAGATCATAGGGGACCCCCTGATCTCCATCGTCATTGCCAATAAGGATCACGCTGAAGATCTCAAGAGATGTCTGAACTCGATATTCGAGAAATCGACGTACGACAACTATGAGATTATCATCGTTGAAAACGGCAGCACGGAGGAGGCGACGGAGCGCTATTACAAAGAAGTGTGCTCGGGCCCATACAAAGACCGCATCCGTGTAGTAAAATACGAGTATACAGAGGGGGAGAGCTTCAACTATTCCCGCATCAACAACTTCGGTGCACAGCAGGCAAAAGGAGAGTACATCCTTCTTCTGAACAATGACACGGAGGTCATCTCTGTGAACTGGATTGAGGAGATGCTGATGTATGCGCAAAGACCGGATGTCGCATGCGTGGGGGCCAAGCTCTATTTTCCGGACAAGACGATTCAGCACGCTGGCATTGTGATCGGCCTGGGCGCACACAGAACGGCGGGGCACACGCACTACCGCCAGCGCAGAGAGAACCTTGGCTACATGGGGAGGCTGTGCTATGCACAGGACATCTCAGCTGTCACAGGGGCATGCCTCATGGTGAAGAAGAGCATCTGGGATGAAATGGGAGGACTCGACGAGAGTTTTCAGATTTCACTCAACGATGTGGATTTCTGCCTTCGCTGCCGGGAGAAGAATTACCTCAATGTGTTCACGCCTTTTGCGGAGCTCTATCATTATGAGTCGGCGTCCCGCGGATCGGATGTGGACGGCACAGATACCGCAAAAGCAGAACGTTATAACCGGGAGGCTGAGCATTTCCGCACAAGATGGAAGAGCGTGCTGGAGGCAGGGGATCCTTACTACAACCCCAACTTCACACTGGATCGGAGTGACTTCTCACTGAAGGTCCAGGTCTAAAGAGGCAGTATTGCTGTCATCAGAGAACTCCGGCCGCGCGGGCGGGGGAAGTTCCGTTTACAGCGTTATGCAAATCTTATAAATGTTCATTTGGGAGGTATTGCAATGTTGGAGAGAGTAGCACAGCAGCTGAACTACTGGCTGACAGATCCTTACTTTGACGATCAGACAAAGAAGGAGCTGCTGGCGGTGCGCAACGATGAGAAGGAAGTGGAGGATCGCTTCTACAAGGATCTCGCCTTTGGTACCGGAGGACTGCGCGGTGTGATCGGTGCCGGCACAAACCGGATGAATATCTACACAGTCCGCAAGGCAACACAGGGCCTTGCCAACTACATCAATAAGAACGGCGATCCGAAGCGGGGCGTCGCCATCGCTTACGACTGCAGAAGAATGTCCGCAGAGTTTGCCAGGGAGACAGCCCTCTGCCTCGCCGCCAACGGCATTAAGGCATATCTCTCCGACACGCTCCGTCCGGTTCCGGAGGAGTCTTTTGCAACAAGGTATTTTCACTGCCAGGCGGGCGTTGAGATTACAGCTTCCCACAATCCGCCGGAATACAACGGATATAAGGTTTACTGGGAGGACGGTGCACAGGTTGTGCCGCCGCACGACACCGGCATCATCGCAGACGTAAATGCTGTGACGAGCTACGACGAAGTAAAGACGATGTCCGAGGAGGACGCAAAGGCGAAGGGGCTCCTTGTCTATTTTGGCAAAGAGATCGACGATGCCTACATGGAGGCTCTGAAGAAGCAGATCATTCATCCGGAAGTCATCAAAGAGATGGCAGATGATATCCGCATCGTCTATACACCTTTCCACGGCACAGGCCTTGTTCCTGTCACACGCGTGCTCAGTGAGCTTGGCTTCAAGCATGTCTATGTGGTGCCTGAGCAGAGGGATCCTGATCCGGAGTTCACGACGCTGGAATCGCCCAACCCCGAGAACCCCAAGTCCTTTACGCTGGCGCTTAAGCTCGCAAAGGAGAAGGATGCGGATATTGTTCTTGCGACAGATCCCGATGCAGACCGCCTCGGCGTCTATGCAAAGGATTCAAAGACCGGCGAGTACATGTGCTTCACCGGCAACATGTCCGGCATGCTGATCGGCGAGTATATTCTCAGAGAGAGGACGCTCACTCACACCATGCCTGAGAAGCCCGCCTTCGTCACTACTATCGTGACGACGAATCTTGCGAGAAAGATCGCGGAGCATTACGGCCTGCACTATGTTGAGGTGTTGACAGGATTCAAGTACATCGGCGAGCAGATCCGTCTCTTCGAGGAAAATCACAGCTACAACTATGTCTTTGGCCTCGAGGAGTCCTACGGCTGCCTTCCCGGCACACATGCAAGGGACAAGGATGCACCGGCTGCCGTCATGATGCTGTGTGAGGCTGCTGCCTTCTATAAGAAGCAGGGAAAGACGCTCTGGGATCAGATGCTCCATATCTATGAGGAGTACGGCTATTACAAGGAAACCCAGCTGGCGATCACTATGCCCGGCATGGACGGCGCCCGCCAGATCTCCGCACTGATGGATAAGCTCAGAGCCAATCCGCCGAAGAAGCTCGCCCAGTGGGATGTTCTGCGCGTCCGCGACTATGAGACGGGAAAGATCGTTGATGCAAAGACGGGTGAGGAGAGTTCCACCGGTCTTCCGAAGTCCAATGTGCTCTACTATGATCTCTCGGATGATGCATGGTGCTGCGCGAGACCTTCCGGCACAGAGCCCAAGATCAAGTTCTATATGGGTGTGCGCGGTACAAGCCTTGAGGATGCGGCAAAGAAGAACAAAGAGCTGACAGATGCAGTGAAGGCACTGATTTAATCCAATGTCCCTACTGAACAACATCAGAAAAACGATTAATTATGCAGGCCGGAACGGCTGCCGCGAGGCGTATTACGCGGCTGCCGAGAGGCTTGGCCAGATCCGGGGAGCATCGTATTCGTACGATGCTCCCCTTCCGGCACAGCTGCGGGCGCAGAGAAGCGAGTATGCCGAGTGGGAGGCAGAGCAGGCACGTGCAGGGGGAGAGAGGCTCCCGCTGATCAGTATTCTGGTGCCGCTGTACATGCCAAAGGAGGAGTACCTGCGCGCGATGATCGAATCTGTTCTGGCACAGACCTTCGGCAACTATGAGGTGGTCTTTGCGGACGGCAGCACGGACAGTGCCGCAGATGCGGTGATTTCCTCCTATAAAAGCGAGAAGTTCACCTATCATATGCTGGGCAGAAACGGCGGCATTTCCTACAACACGAATGCCGCGGCACAGTTTGCGCGGGGGGATTATGTCGCCTTTCTGGACTACGACGATATGCTGACACCGGATGCGGTCTGCCGCGTGAGCAGAGTGATTCTCGAGAGTCACCCCGAAATCATTTATTCGGATGAGGACAAGTGCGATGCGAAGGGCAGAAAATTCTTCGAGCCGAATATCAAGCCGGATTTCAACCGGGATTATCTGCTGACGAACAATTATATCTGTCATTTCCTCGTGATGAAGAGGGAGCTCTTCCTTGCGCTTGGGCTTCGCAGCGATTACGACGGCGCGCAGGACTATGATCTTATGCTGCGCGCGCCCTGGTCGCATATCCGTCACATTCCGGCTGTTCTCTATCACTGGCGCACACACAGCGGCTCCACGGCCGGGAATCCTGCCAGCAAAAACTATGCCTATGAGGCCGGACGGCGTGCCCTTGAGGACTATCTGCGCTGCGGGCACATTGAAGCGGATGTGGAGGATTCGCGGCACAGAGGTTTTTACAGGATTGTCTATCACCCGGATATTTTCACGCAGAGAGGAGATGTCGGTGTGGTCGGCGGCAGAATTGTCGACAGGCATCACCGCGTGGTTGGCGGAATGATGAGGGAGGACGGCACGCTCGTCTACGGCGGTATGCACGAGATGGAGAGCGGGCCCATGCACAGGGCGGATACCGTTCAGGATGCGGAGGCGGTCGATGTGCGCTGCATGCAGATTCGTGACAATCTGCGCGACCTTTACCAGACAGTCTTCAATTCCTCTTATGAGAACCATGTGATGAAGCAGGATGAGAGCCTTCGCGCAAAGAGCATAGAGTTCTGCCGGCTTGTGCGAAAGATGGGCTACCTTGTGGTTTATGATCCGTCCATTACGCACCAGATCCGTTGAAGGATGCTTAACAAAGTTGACATATCTTTAACAGATCTTTAATATTTTATTAGTTTAGCACCCCTCGGACAAGGCGCGAAGCGGTCTTCGCTCCGCTTCGGTCGTTGCAGAACCAAGGTCCACAGGACCTTGTGCAACTCTAGCCGCCCGAATCCCGAACCCCGGCGATTTTTCGGGGTTCGGGATGGGTGCTGATCGTAAAAGCTATGGGAAAGAATAAAAAGGGACTCATCACTGTCGTGATCCCCAACTACAACGGAATAAAGTACATTGAGGAATGTCTGCGCTCGCTCCTTGCCGGGACATTTGTCCCCTCCATCATTGTTGTGGATAACCATTCCACGGACGGCAGCAGAGAGCTCATTGAGCGGAATTTTCCGATGGTGACGCTCCTTAAGATCGGTGCGAACACAGGCTTCTGCCATGCAGTAAATGCCGGACTCCACATCACAAAGACGCGCTATGTGTGCCTGTTGAACAACGACACAAAGGTGGACCCCCGCTGCATAGAGGAGCTGTATACGCAGATCGTACAGGATGCGGGATGCTTTGCGGTACAGGCGAAGATGCTCTCGATGAAGGATCCGGGCGTCATCGACGATGCGGGGGATCTCTACTGTGCACTTGGCTGGGCTTTTGCAAGGGGCAAATGTGCGCCGGCAAAGCGCTATGCGAAGCCGTCGCAGATCTTCTCCGCATGTGCAGGTGCAGCCATGTACAGAATGGCGATCTTTGAGAAGATCGGCTATTTTGACGAGCGCCATTACTGCTACCTCGAGGACGTTGACATCTGCTACCGCGCAGCTATTTACGGCTATCGGAGTCTCTATGCGCCGAAAGCCATTGTCTATCACGCGGGGAGCGCATCGAGCGGCGCGGTCCACAATCCGTTCAAGGAAGAGATGACCGCCGGCAACAATGCCTATCTCCTGTACAAGAATATGCCTGCCTTCCAGTATGCAATCAATGCGCCGCTGATTCTCCTTGGCAGAAAGATCAAGGAGGAGTATTTTCAGAAAAAGGGGCTGGGGGATGCATACCGCAGAGGCCTTATGCGCGGCGAGTACCTGACAGCAAGGGCGAAGGACGCCGACTGGCTCTCGCGCCGAGGCTACCCGCACCGCAAGTACTCCATTCCTGAGGAGGCGGCTGTAGAGGGCACACACGGGCAGCTCGATAAGATTTATCCGATTTATCTCGGCGGCAAGGTGCCGTTTGTGCCTGCGCACCTGCCCAACTACGTGCGGATTCAGTGGAGACTCTGGAAGAACTGCATCCGCAGACTGACGACATGATTTCAGCGGAATGATCAAGGACAATCAGATCTTTTTCAACAGAATGCACATTGTGCTGGACGCTGCAGTCGTTGCCATGAGTTATGTGATCGCCTGGGCGATCAAGTTCATGACTCCTCTGGCAGATACGACTCCCGGCGTGACGGCGCTGTCGGCGGAGACGTATTTTTCGGCTCTGTATTTTGTTGTCCCTGCATATATCATTCTGTATTCGGTCTATAACCTGTATACACCGAAGAGATCGACAAGGATCCGGACAGAGGTGGCGGGCATCATCAAGGCGAATACCGTAGGTATTCTGGGCCTCATGGTGGCATTCTTCCTCATGAGTACCAGATACACGAAGGTCATCGACTTCTCCCGTACCTTCCTCTTCCTGTTCTACCTGCTGAATACAATTTTTACGATCTTCTACCGCTATCTGGTGCGCAAGGCGCTGTATTACATCAGAAGGCGGGGAAACAATCTCAAGCACGTTCTGCTGGTCGGCTACTCCAGAGCAGCAGAGGCATACCTGGATCGGATTTACAACAATGCACAGTGGGGATATGTCGTGCACGGCATCCTCGATGACCATGTGCCGAGAGGCACAACGTACAAGGGAGTCAAGGTCCTTGGCACGCTCGACAACCTGCAGTACATCCTTCCGGAGAACAAGCTCGATGAGATCGCCATCACTCTTCCTTTGAAGGACTACAACTGCCTCGAAAAAATCGTCGATCAGTGCGAGAAGTCCGGCGTCCACACGAAGTTCATTCCGGACTACAACTCACTCTTTCCCTCAAAGCCGTATACAGAGGATCTCATGGGGCTGCCGGTCATCAATATCCGCTATGTGCCCCTCACCAACACGTGGAATGCCTTTATCAAGCGGGTGGTGGATATTTTTGGAGCCCTGTTCTGCATCGTGATCTTCTCGCCCGTGATGCTCTTTGCGGCGATCGGGACGAAGCTGACGAGCAAGGGACCCATCATTTACCGCCAGACGAGGATCGGCCTCCATTCCAAGCCCTTCACTATGTATAAGTTCCGCACAATGCGCGTGCAGAGCCCTGAGGAGGAGAAAAAAGGCTGGACGACGAGAGGGGACTGCAGAGTCACTAAATTCGGCAGCTTCCTTCGGCGGACGAGTATTGATGAGATGCCTCAGTTCTTCAATGTGCTCATGGGAAAGATGAGCCTCGTGGGACCAAGGCCCGAAAGGCCGCAGTTCGTGGAGAAGTTCCGGGAGGAGATCCCGCGCTACATGGTCAAGCACCAGGTGCGTCCCGGCATCACGGGCTGGGCGCAGGTCAATGGTTACCGCGGCGATACCTCTATCCGCAAGAGGATTGAGTATGATATCTTCTATATTGAAAACTGGAGCCTAGGCTTGGATTTCCGGATCCTGTTTATGACTATTTTCAAAGGATTTGTGAACAAGAATGCATATTGAGCTCTGCGGAGAGCTCTGTGAAAAGGTATTGCGGGGGGAATGGAAAAGTTGTAACCTTATTTGTCAGCGTCAGCTGGCAAATAACTTTGTCAGCGCCAGCTGGCAAATTAATTTGTCGGCGCCAGCCGACTTGCAACTGCAGCATCACGATATTGGAGGATAGAATGTCCAGACGCGGCGACAGATATGATGATCGTTATGATGACCGTTATGATGACGGCTATGACGATCAGTACGGCAGAGACGACAGATATGCAGATGAGCGCTATGATGACGATGACTACAGCCGCGATGGCGGCGGGCGTTACCGCGATCCATACGATGACGGGTACGACGACGGCTATGATGAGCGCTATGACGATGACGGCTACGGCGATGATCAGTACGATGAGCGCTATGACAGCGGCTATGATGATGACGGTGCAGACGGCTACCACTCTTCCAGAAGAAAGGAAAAGAAAAAAGCGGGGCGCACCGGCAGATCGAAGAGCAGCGCGCGTGCCGGAAAGGGAGGAAGCCGGAAGAGACTTATTCTTTTTGGCATTGAGATCGCGATCCTTCTTGTTGTCGTCGTTGTCCTCTATGCAGTGACGAGAGTCTCCAAGGTGCAGAAGGTTAATCTCTCTACTGCGGACCTTGAGAAGAATATCAGCGATGAGGTCAAGAAGAGTGCTGAGACGGGTGCAATGAAGGGATACCGCAACATTGCCTTCTTCGGCGTTGATTCGACGGAGGGAGAGCTCGATCAGAACACCCGAAGCGATGCGATCATGATCTGCTCCATCAATGAGGATACAGGCAAGGTGAAGCTGATCTCTGTCTACAGAGATACCTACCTCAACATTGGCAATGACACCTATGTCAAGTGTAACACCGCGTATGCGCAGGGTGGTCCTACTGAGGCTATCAACATGCTCAACAGCAACCTCGACCTGAACATCACGGACTTCATCACGGTCGGCTTCGGCGGCCTGACTGACGTCATCAATGCGCTGGGCGGAATTGAGATCAATGTGGAGCAGGATGAGATCTCCCATCTGAACAACTACCAGTCCACAATGGCCAAGGAGCTTGGCATCGACTATAAAGAGGTGACGGAGCCCGGCCTTCAGACGCTGGACGGCCTTCAGGCGACGGCGTACTGCCGCATCCGCTATACGAGCGGCTGGGACTATAAGCGTGCGGCAAGGCAGAGAGCTGTTCTCTATGCCACGATCGCAAAGGCCAAGAAGGCAAGCCCGACAGCGCTTGCGGAGATCGCCAACAATGCATTTAAAGAGATCTACACATCGTATGATCTGAATACGCTTCTGAACGATGTCTCCAATATCGCCAACTACGATGTGGAGACGGAGGACAGCATAGACACGATGCAGAACGGATTTCCGCAGGAGGATCTGCGCATCCAGGCAAATCTTGGCGGCGCAAAGGGAGACTGTGTCATTCCAAGGGATCTGGACGACAACGTTGTCTGGCTCCACCAGTTCCTCTTTGACGATCAGAACTACAAGGTCTCTGATGAAGTGCAAAAGTACAGCGATACGATTGCAGAGGATACCAAAGACGCCGTCGCAGAGCCTATGACGGATGCGGACCACACCTGATTGATCCGCACAGGGCAGCATTCTTACGGGGAGAGCCGTTATGGCTCTCCCTTTGCTGTATCGGGTGTATCTGATATAATTTGAACGGCGCAGTTCGTCAGGGGAGGGCGCAATTGTGAATATAACCATAGATGTGGTGATCCCCACATGCCGTCCGGATGGGAGACTCCTGGAGATTCTCTCTCTCCTTGGGGAGCAGAGTACCCCGCCGGCGAATATTTTCCTGATTAATACGGGGCATGAGGGACTTGATGAGCTGCTGCGCGGGAATGCTCTCTCCAGAGAGGACCTGATCCGCAGGCATCCCGGTCTTGTGATCCGGGACATCGAGGCACAGGAATTCGACCATGCGGGCACAAGGAATATGGGCATGGATCTCGCCGCCAAGGCAGGAGCAGATTTTACCGTCTTGATGACGCAGGATGCTTTCCCGGCAGGAAGAGATCTGTTGGAGCGTCTTACGGCGCCAATGCTGCGCGATCAGGAGATTGCGGTCTCCTATGCGCGCCAGCTCCCGAACCCGGGGGCCGATGTGCCGGAGCGCCTGACAAGGCAGTTTAATTACCCGGATGTTTCCCGGAAAAAGACGATCGGGGATCTGAAAGAGCTGGGCGTAAAGACGTTTTTCTGTTCGGATGTATGCGCGGCTTACCGCATGGATGTCTTCCGGGAAGTGGGCGGATTTTCGGCCCCGGCTATTTTCAATGAGGATATGGTCTATGCCGCATCGGCCATGCGCCGCGGATACGCCGTGCAGTACGCGGCAGACGCTGCGGTTGTTCACTCCCACAGATACAGTGCATCAAGGCAGTTTCACCGCAATTTTGATCTCGGCGTCTCCCAGGCTGATCACCCTGAGGTGTTCGCCTGCTCCTCCTCGGAGCATGAGGGCGTGCGCTATGTGAGGTGTGTCCTGAAGGAGATGGCAGCAGAGCACAGCTGGCCGGGGATGCCGGGGTTTATCATTGGCTGTGCGGCGAGGCTCATTGGTTACAGACTGGGAAAGAATTATCGTCATCTCTCCAGAAAAATGATTCTGCGCTGTACGTCAAATGAGGCGTACTGGCACAGAGTCTGGAATTTACAATGATAGAATTTCCGTGATGCGTCATTGATTGCATGGTCCCTTCGTCGAAACCGCCTTCGCGGATTTCGCCTAGGGGTGCAGCAGAGAACACGGCACAGAATGGAGGAATATATGTGCGGAATAGTTGGATATATTGGCAAAAGACAGGCGGCACCCATCCTTCTCGATGGACTCTCCAAGCTTGAATACAGAGGCTATGACTCTGCAGGACTTGCCGTGAGAGACGGCAGCGGCGATTTCAAGATCGTGAAGGCAAAGGGAAGGCTGAAGGTTCTCTATGAAAAGACCAACGGAGGGCAGGCTCTGAAGGGCACCTGCGGCATCGGACACACCAGATGGGCTACACACGGTGAACCCTCGGAGAACAATGCACATCCGCACATCTCCAACGACGGCTCAGTCGTGGGCGTTCACAACGGCATCATTGAGAACTACCAGGATGTCAAGGAGAAGCTCCTGCGCCATGGATACAAATTCTATTCAGATACGGACACGGAGATTTTCATCAACCTGATCGAGTTCTACACGCACAAGTACAACCTAGGGCCCATTCATGCCATCACACACGCCATGATGCGTGTAAGGGGCACTTACGCGATTGCGATCATGTTCCGCGATGAGCCGGGCAAAATCTTCTGCGCAAGAAAGGATGCGCCGATGATCATCGGCATCGGCAAGGGAGAGAACTATCTGGCCTCCGATGTTCCGGCCATTCTCAAGTATACAAGAAACGTCTACTACATCGGCAATCAGGAGGTCGGCGTTCTCGAGGCAGACAGCATTAAGTTTTACAACATCGATCAGGAGGAGATCAAGAAGGAGCCTGTCGAGGTGAAAATGGACGCCAAGGCAGCAGAGAAGGGCGGTTACCGCCACTTCATGCTCAAGGAGATCCATGAGCAGCCGAAGGCTGTCCGCGATACGCTCAACTCCATTATCAAGGACGGTGCCATCGATCTCTCCGGTGCCGGCATCACAGAGGACATTCTGAAGAAGGTGCAGAATGTGCTCATTATCGGCTGCGGATCGGCTTACCATGTGGGCGTCGCCACACAGTATGTGATCGAGGACCTCTCAAGAGTGCCTGTCCGCGTGGAACTCGCCTCGGAGTTTCGCTACCGCAACCCGATCATTCTGCCGGATACTCTGGCCGTCATCATCAGCCAGTCCGGTGAGACAGCGGATTCTCTCGCGGCGCTGCGCCTCGCCAAGGAAAAGGGTATGACGACGCTGGCCATCGTGAATGTGGTCGGCTCCTCCATCGCAAGAGAGGCGGACCATGTTCTGTATACGCTGGCGGGCCCTGAGATCGCCGTCGCCACCACGAAGGCTTATTCCACACAGCTCGTAGCCGGGTATGTGCTGGCTATGGCACTTGCAAAGGCAAAGGGGACCCTCAGTAAAGAGGATTTCGATAAGATGATCGCTGAGATCATGACGCTGCCCGACAAGATCGAGAAGACACTTGAGGACAAGGAGCGGATTCAGTGGTTTGCAGCTAAATATGCGAACGCAAAGGATATCTTCTTTATTGGCAGGGGTCTGGACTATGCGATCTCTCTCGAGGGCTCTCTGAAGCTAAAGGAAATCTCCTATATTCACTCCGAGGCCTACGCGGCCGGCGAATTAAAGCACGGCACAATCTCTCTGATTGAGGACGGCACGCTCGTTGTGGGCGTTCTCACGCAGCCTCATCTCTTTGAGAAGACGGTCAGCAATATGGTGGAGGTCAAGAGCCGCGGCGGATATCTCATGGGCCTTACGACCTATGGCAACTATAATATCGAGGATACGGCAGACTTCACCGTCTATATTCCGAAGACGGATCCGCATTTTGCAACGAGTGTAGCCATTGTGCCGCTCCAGCTCTTTGCTTATTATGTTGCGGTCTCCAAGGGCCTTGACGTGGACAAGCCGAGAAACCTTGCCAAGTCCGTAACCGTGGAGTGACGGGGCACACACGGTATAACGGCAAACGGGGGATTACATGGAACTGAAGGTGGAAGGAGAGGGCGCAGACAGCTATGAAGAAGTTATGCTGATCTATCATGCCGCCCTCCAGCAGATACAGACCAAGCTGGAGATTCTCAACGAGGAGTTCCAGCACGTACACAACTACAATCCGATTGAACACATCAAGGCGAGAGTGAAGACGCCGGAGAGCATCGCCAAGAAGCTCAAGCGCCACGGCTATCCCGTGACGCTCAGCAATATGGTCAAGTACTGCAATGATATTGCGGGAATCCGCCTGATCTGCGACTTCACGTCTGACATTTATAAGATCGCGGATATGATCAGCAACCAGAGCGATATTAGAATCCTGGCGATCAAGGACTACATGGCGCACCCGAAGGAGAGCGGCTACAAGAGCTATCACATGATTGTCATGGTGCCGGTCTATCTCTCGGACAGGGTTGTGGATACCAAGGTGGAAATCCAGATCCGCACTATTGCAATGGACTTCTGGGCGAGCCTTGAGCATAAAATTCAATATAAATTCACGGGAAATGTTCCTCCGCAGATTGCGCAGGAGCTGCTCGAATGCGCCAATATGGTCTCCGAGCTCGATGACAAGATGCTGTATCTCAACAACGAGATTCAGGAGATCAGTGTGAACGAAAAAACAGAAGATGAAAAAGTCTGAAAAAGAGGAGTGCCCGGACATCTCTCGATGCCCGGGCGATTATGAAAAAAATCTGTTCGCAGGTCTTTTCTATGCTTCATAGTGTAGAAGACAAATGTGAACAAATTATGAACGAAGACCAAAATTTAGGTAATAATAGACAAAATTGTCGACTTGAACAAAAATAAACTGGAGTATTTGTACATATTCTGAGCGGCAAGCGACGAATTTGAATATTGCAGTTTATGATGATATGATCGAAAAGAGTTGCTGACTTATCAGTGAGAGTTGCCGTGACACATGCGGCCGTGGAGTGAGAAATGAGCGATATTTTCATGCAGGCAGGAACGATATCAGACGACGCCGGCAGTGCTGAGGACATGATCCGTGCGAATGGAGCGGCGGAGGCCAGAGAAGCCGATGCCCTCCGGGATCAGGTCAGTGCGTATGCACATCAGCTCAATGAACTGAGAGAGATCTGCAGCCGCAACAGTGCAGCTGTGGAGCAGATGCGCAGGACAAACGAGGAGACCGTAGCCAGGGTCAACAGCGCTCTGCAGGAGCTCAAGGACCTGATGGGCAAGGTGCAGGCCGAGCTGGGAAGCCGCGAGCAGGAGAGCACAGAAAAGGAAGATATCGCTAAAGAGATTCTCGATGCGGTGAACGAGACAAAGGAGCGCACGGCGGATCTCATTCAGCAGTCTGATGAGTTCGCGCACAAGGAGAACGTGCGCGTCTACCGCAATATTCAGGCAGCCACGGATCAGCTCCTGCAGAAGCAGACGAAGGATCTGAAGGATGAGCTGGCCTCCCTGAAGGGTGCATCCGCCGCAAAGCCAAAAAAGAGCGGCGTGCAGGCGGCGACGCTTGTCTTTGCCATCATGACTTTTGTATTCGTTGTCTGCGATTCTTTTGGCATCGTGGCCTATTTGCTGAGAATGATCACTGGATAAGGCCTGCTGCATGAAGAAGTGGATGAGAACAATACGGCTGAATTTCCTGGCTGTCTCCTTCTTTGTGGCCATCATCAGTCTGTTTGCCATGCCGCAGTTCAGGCCGGCAAGGCTCTCCGGGGACAATTATTTTCACGTCTATCTGAACGGACAGGAGGTGGGAACAGTTGGCTCGAGGGAGGATGCCGCACTGTGTATGCGCACAGCCAGGCGCAGGATTGCAGCAGGAAGCGATGACATCGTATATATAGATGCCGATATGACGCTGAAGGGACAGAAGGTGTTCTTTGGCAGAATTGACAGCGATGATGCTATTGTGGACAAGATGGCTTCCATTATGAAGGGGAGCCTGCAGAGCACACTCACAAAGTGCTTCACCGTCAAATTCGGCACATACACGATCAATATGAAGTCCGAGGAGGAGATCTGCGAGCTCCTCGACAAGGTACTGGCGACATATGATCCGGACCACAGCTTTCATGTGAGCCTTGTGCCGGATCAGACCAGGGAAATCAATGTCTATACCTCCCAGATTCTCTCGACAGTAGAGCAGGAGAAGAAGGAGGAGCGTGCACAGGAGCTCCCGGTTTCCGGCATTGAGCTGACGCTGAAGGATTATTTTGACGCAGTGACGCCGGCCATGGGACACGATTTTTCTGCCTATAAGACCGGTGTACAGTCCATGGACTTCGGGGAGAAGATCGAGGTCGTGGAGACCTACCTGCCGGAGAGCCAGATTACGTCGCTGAGCGATGCCATCGCAGAAGTGACCGGTTCCGTGGATACAAACCAGATCCATGAGGTGAAGTCCGGCGATACGCTCTCCTCGATTGCACAGGAATACGGTCTCACAATGGATCAGCTGATCTCCATCAATCCGATTCTCACAGATGTCAACTCTCTGATTCGTCCGGGAGATGAGCTCACGGTGACTGTCGCAGAGCCAAGGCTGTCCGTGACATATACGAAGCAGGAGATCTATGAAGAGGACTACGAGGCTGATACCATCTACAAGGACAACGACTCGTGGTACACAACGAAACAGGAGACGATCCAGGAGCCTGTGACCGGACACCGCAAGGTCGTCGCGCAGGTCACCTACAAGGACGACACAAAAGAGAGCAGCAAGATCGTCATGCAGCAGACGACGACGGAGGCAGTGCCGAAGATCATCGAGAGAGGCACAGTCAACCCGCCTACCTATATCTGGCCTGTTTCCGGCGGAAGCGTATCTTCAGGATTCGGCTCGAGATCAAGACCCAAGGCAGGCGCCAGCACCTACCACGAGGGCGTCGACATCGCGGTGCCGATCGGCACATCCGTCATGGCATCGAGCGGCGGCACTGTTGTGACCGCAGGCTGGCAGTCCGGATACGGCAACGTCATTTATATTCAGCATGCGGACGGCATCATGACAAGATACGGACATCTCTCGAAAATTCTTGTTCATGTGGGACAGAATGTGTCCCAGGGGCAGAAGATTGCGCTCTCTGGCAACACAGGCAACAGTACCGGCCCTCACCTGCACTTTGAGTACAGAATTAACGGCTCTGCGGTCAATCCGCTCAACTACGTGCACTGGTGACATTGACAAAAAAGAATCTGTTGGGGTATCCTATACCGGATTCAATTTTAGTATGCGGAAAAGTGTGGCATCAGCTGTCATTAATAAGGAACTAAAACTTCCCATAGCAAAAATGGGCTTCGCACCTTGAAAACTCAATAATACAGGCAATCAGATAGGACCTTTATGCCGCCAAACCCGCCTTTGCCAGCGAATTACGGATATACTCCGGAAGCT
>Ga0256406_1000275_pt1 | contig 97700 bp, 76 predicted proteins | sample RumenRJG_03DNA_FD_185986 | JGI IMG/M metagenome (GOLD analysis project Ga0256406, IMG submission 185986) | Bovine rumen microbial communities from Lethbridge, Alberta, Canada - RJG_03 | ecosystem: Host-associated > Mammals > Digestive system > Stomach > Rumen | place: Canada: Alberta | collected...
GAAAACGCGTTGCAGAAGCGATGCGTTTTTGTTGTATAAGCCCTGATAGCTCAAAGGTAGAGCACGCGGCTGTTAACCGCGGTGTTGCAGGTTCGAGCCCTGCTCGGGGCGCTTGAAATGCTTATGACAGCATTCACAAGATGCTCCATAAGCGTTTTTTTATCAGATACTTGAGTTAAAAGCCTTCGTCTGATATAATACTAAAGCAACATAATAATATGGCTCCGTGGTCAAGAGGTTAAGACATCGCCCTTTCACGGCGGTAACATGGGTTCAATTCCCGTCGGAGTCACGTATGGTGACATAGCCAAGTGGTAAGGCGTAGGTCTGCAAAACCTTGATCGCCGGTTCAAATCCGGCTGTCACCTCGCTCGAAACTGCTGTATCGTTTATTCGGTACAGCAGTTTTTATGTATTGCATGTAAACACAATTCCTTCTGTTTCGCGAAGCAGGAATATAGGTAGCAGCATTTGATACTTCAACAATGATTTCCTCCTGCCTGAAATATTTTCAGGACGGATATAAAATGGATACATGATGCTTTCCATCCATAGATAAATTTGCAATTACGGGAGGAATGCACTTTCCTCCCTAAGCTGAAATCCTGAATGCGGATGGAATCATTGGAGCAATTATCACTTGTTGGCAAGAATTGTCTTCCTCCCACATCGGGAATTTGATCAGTGGAAGGAATTTTTAAGGATACCTACGCTATAATTTTCATTCCAGAGGATAAAATTTGCATGCAGATGGCATATTTGTAAAAAAGTGAGTCAAAGAAAAAGGAAGAAACCAAGTCGGAGTCCTTCTGTACCGATTTTTATCTCCCCGGATGGATTCATGAAGACTGGCTCATGTGATCTGTGGCGGTAGCAACACATGATCTACCACCGATTCATGCAATACGCCTTTGCTTGTCTCCGTTGCATAGAATATCTAAGACGAATCAGGACGATTGCCCCGACATTGTATGAAACCAACTGCACCAGCCGCCAAATGATCACAGAGCTGCCGCGCCGGTAACCGCTAAAAATCCATGTGGCCGTGTCCCCTCCCGCCCGGATCTTAATATTTGTTTAACATTGCCATGCCTGCCTCAAAATATGGTAAAATAACATTATCTGCACGAATTGACTGGGGTAAACAGGGGGATTATCATGAAGCGACAGATGAAATTCCGCGCATTTGCGGCGACGCTCGCGGCCGGCCTGATCTGCTCGGTGGCCTGTCCGGCTTCGCAGGCGTTTGCCGTGACAACGACAAGAGTTACGGGGACGGCGGTTACGGGTACTGCAGCGAACATGCTGTACCTGCAGACGCCGCAGGGAACGATGGTAATTGAGCTCGATAAGGGAACTGCTTTCACGGGCTGTTCGGGGATCAGCGTCGGAAAGAGTCTGACCGCGGATGTCTACCGCGGACAGAATGCGTATATGCATGCGACTCTCGTGACAGATGCTGTGAATGGCTCGACCGCCGGAAACAGCAACGTTGGTTCGACCGCACAGACCGGCAATTCCGGCACAGCTGCGACTGCTTCTGTTTACGGGAAAATCAATAAGGAATCCACAAGCGATCTGCTGAAACTGGATACATCGGGCGGTCAGATGCTGATCCGTATTGACAGCGGCTGCCAGGTGGAAGGCTCCAGACTTCTGCTTCCGGGAAGAGAAATTACCGCCTACGTCTATCGCGGCCAGGACGCGTATATGCATACAAACCGGATCACGAACGAGAAGAAGGTTGTCAGGATTACGGTTGACAGGTCTCGTACTTATACGGTTTCCGGAATAATTGAACCGGATTCCACCGAGACGACATTGAATTTTAAAACCGATCAGGGGAATATGACGATCAAGCTTGACGAAGATACGGCTGTCTCAGGCGGTGGAGTTATATGGCCCGGACAGAAAGCCGTCATTACGGCAGCCCGCGGTTCGGATGCATATCTGCACGCGGTTTCGATCGAACCTGCCGCTGATCCAAAGAGTTCTGCCGGAGGACTCCGTGTAATCGATAATTCGCTGCAGACAGCGGCGACACTGGATATGCGGTCTGCTTTTACGGTATCCGGAACAATTGTATCCGGAACAACCAGCAATTTAGTGAAACTTTCAACGCCAAGTGGTACAATGCTGATTAAAATCGACAACACTACTGATGTCAGCAAGATCAACGCGCTTGTTGTTGGAAGAACGGCGCAGATCCGCTGCGCGCGCGGTTCGGACGCGTATCTGCACGCGCTGAGCATACAGTATTAACAACCGGTTCACGGCCGGAAACATCATACAGTCTGTGCAGACCGGAGATGATTCGCTGCCGGAGCTGAAAATTATGTTGAGGAAAGGTTTGTTTTTATGCGAAACAGAAAATGGATGATTGTAGCAGCCGCCGCGCTGATTGCGATTATGGCGGCAGCCTGCGGTTCGAAAGGCAAGTCACAGGAATCTTCTCTTGTAGAGACAATCCCTGTTGACGAGCGTGTAAGTCAGGAGAGCTCGGAGAGCGCGGCCACCGAGGCACAGACAGAGGAAGCTTCCACCGGCGACACCATTCCCGAAGGAATGTATGCGAGCGAGCTGACCGGACTTCCTGTCAGCGAAGACATCAAGGACCAGAGACCTATCGCGGTCATGATTGACAATGATAAGCGCGCGCTTCCGCACTACGGCCTTTCCGAGGCGGACATTGTCTATGAGCTGATGAACTCCACAGCCAACAACCGGATTACCCGTCTGATGGCGATGTACAAGGACTGGGGCAAAATCGAGAAGGTCGGCAGCATCCGTTCCGTACGTCCGACTAATATCCTGCTTGCGCAGGAGTGGGATGCCGTGATCTGCCATGACGGCGGCCCTTTCTACATTAATGATTATCTGTCCCGTTACGGAATTCATTTCTCCGGAACATTTTCCCGTGTGAATAACGGAAAACCCAGAGAATTCACCGAATTTATTCTTCCGGGCGATCTGGATAAGAACTTCAAGAATTCTTCTTATTCCACGACGTATGATGACCGCGAGCAGTCCGGCGACCACTTCAATTTCACACAGTATGGAACGGAAGTTAATCTGGACGGGCTTGACAATGTCATCGCGGCGAACAACGTAAAGCTTCCGTTTGCCAACACGACACCGGAATTGAAGTATAATCAGGATACCAAGACGTATGATTACTACGAGTTCGGAGATCTGAGTAAGGACGGCGGCGACGGAAACACGGTTTCATTCAAGAATCTGTTCGTGCTTTCCTGCGATTTCCATCAGTACGATGATAACGGCTACCTGATTTACAATGTTATCAAGGAAGGCGGTCAGGGCTTCTATGTAACAAACGGCAAGGCTGTCCCGATTTCCTACAGCAAGACAAGCGAGGGCGGAATTACCCAGTACTTCGGTGCGGACGGCAATCCGATTGAAATCAATAACGGCAAAACATACATTACCTATGTTCCTGACGACAGCTGGAGCAAACTGACAATCAACTGATTGGTTTATTACAAAACAGCATAAAGAGGGGCTGTAAAGCGGCGGATTGATCGCGCCGCTTTGCAGCCCCTCTCTTTTGGCGCCGGTAAGACAGGAGCAGAATTGTTCTTTGTTTGTTCACAACGCGGAAAAGTGTTTTGTGCTACAATAACGAAGTATTTTTGTACACAGGAGTCAGCTGCAGGAATGTATTACAACGATCAGGGGCAATATGATCCGGACGAAGATTTCTTCGATAACGGATTTGATGATTATACAACAATTCAATATTCGGACCCACCGGAGCGGCAGAGCGGCCGCCGGGAAAAGGAAGAACCGTCTGCGACAGACAGGACGGTTCCGCAGGGCATCAGCCGCAGCAGCCGCGGAAGTGCGGACGGCAGCCGCAGCAGTGCAGACGGCAGCCGCAGCAGTGCAGATGTCAGCCGCAGTGCGGGCAGCAGCCGGGGGCGTACAGGCGGCAGCCGCGAACGTCTGCGGCAGCGCCGAGAGAGAGAGCGAAAAGAAAGAGAGCGGAAACGCCGCATCCTGATCGCCTCCATCGCAGGCGGCTCTGCCGCCGCGGTGATTGTGATCCTGCTTTCGGTGCGCTTTGTTATGAGCAGGAATGCCGGTAAGAAGCAGGACACACTGCATGAAACAGCTGCGGCTTCCACATTGAGCACAGTTTCGGAAGCATCACAGGAAGAGCAGCTTCCTTCCGATCCGGACGATATGACGCCGGAACAGCTCGAAAAGGCAAAGGCGCAGAGGGGGCTTTCCAGGGACGTAGCTTCTTTTGCGCTCGGATACAAATTCAAGGAAAGCGACGCGACTGTGCAGATCCCGCTGACAGACGCCAACTACAAAAAGATGGAGCAGGAGAAGAAGTGGAATGCAGCGATCGCCGCGTCTGCGGCCGGAACAACGCCTTCCGCCGCGGAGGATCCCTCGGAAAGCTCCAGTCAGGAAGAACCGGCGTCCGCATCGGGGACTGCGCCTGCAGGAGCAGTCGGTGACGACTATGTGGACAGCGATTACGCGATCCTTGTAAACGCGGACACAAATGAGATCGTGGCAGAGAGAAACCCGCAGGACAAGATCTGTCCGGCATCGATGACCAAGGTGCTGACTGTTCTGGTGGCGGCAGAACACATCGACGATTCTAAGCTGCAGGACACGCAGGAGATCACGCAGGACATCACGGATCTTGCGTATATCAACGATGCGAGCAATGTCGGCTACATGCCGGGGGACAAACCGACGGTCGAGGAGATGTTTTACGGGACAATTCTGGAATCCGGCGCGGACGCGGCAATGGGACTCGCGGACTATGTCGCCGGTTCACAGGAAGCTTTTGTCAAACTGATGAATGACAAGCTTGCTGAGCTGGGGTTGTCCGCAACCTCGCATTTTACAAATGTCGTCGGCCTGTACGATAAAGATCACTACACAACCGTGCACGACATGGCTGTCATTATGAAGGCGGCGATGGAGAATGATTTTGTGCGCAAGGTTATGACCGCGCATACATACACCTGCATGGGCGCGCAGCAGGTCTATCCGGAGGGGCGGCTGATCTCCAACTGGTTTCTCCGCAGGATTGAGGACAAGGACACGCATGGTACCGTCCTCTGCGCCAAAACAGGTTACGTCACAGAATCCGGCAACTGCGCCGTGAGTTATCAGCTTTCCAATGACGGCGGGCATTACATTTGTGTAACAGCACTGGCTGCGGGCAACTGGCGCGCGATCCGCGATCACGTGGCCATGTATCAGGAATATACGAAATAATGAAATTCTTCCAGACAATTCAGTTTAAGATTCTACTCTTTACTGCCATTGCGCTGACGGCGCTGCAGACCGTGCGCTGCGCGGGACAAATTATCAGCTATCCGCAGGTCACGATTCCGCTGGAACAGATTTACGGCGAGGATGACGAAAATCTGAGCGGACTTTCGCGTTCCGGCAGCAGACTGACCGCGGAGTCCAACCACACCGCGATTACATTTCCGTTTACGGAGGATGTCGGGATCAAAGAGATCTGTTTTGTCACGGATAACGAAAGCAGAATGAACTGCTGGTCCTACCTTTCGCTCAACGAGAGCGGCCGCTACGGGCAGGTCATTATGGTCGATGGAAAGAACTATATTTCGTTCGACGGCGCGGATAAAACAGACCGCACAAAAACCATCACCTACTCGCCGGTGTCGCTGCGCGGGGTCAGTTTTGACCTGCTTTCGATGACGGTAAATCCGCGCGGGCACTTTATCGCGGTCGCGCTGCGCACCCTTGCGCTGTATCTGGCGGCAGCAATGCTCTTTGAGATTGTCATTTTCGAGCTGGTGAAGAGCCGGCGCATAAAGACGTCCAAATGGCTGGACACGCGCGCGGTGCTGCTTGGGGGAATCCAGTTCGCACTTTCCCTCTACTTCGTGCATCAGTATATGATCAGCGACTGGCTGCCGTATACGACGGTGTACTGGTTCGCACTCTTTTTGTCGGAGTACCTGTTTATCATCCTGCTTTTGTGGCCGGGAATCAGAAGAACCGGAAAGCCTGAAAGCGGGGAGGAGCATACGGAGGAGAGCGCGCTCGTTGTAACAAAGAAAGAGCTCGCGCCGCTACGGATACTGCTTCTTGCTGTTTTTGACTTCGCGATGGTCGAGATTCTGTATTCGGACCAGTTCAAGTTCACGAACATGGAAGCAGCATGGCAGAATCTTGTCGTTTACGCCCTGCTGTATCTGGTTTCGTATGCTTTGTTCTTCGGTATGAAAGGGCGCAGGTTCGCATGGACAATTCCGACGATCTTCTGGACGGTTGTGGCCGGCGTAAACCATTTTTACTTTGAATTCCGCGGGCAGGCGTTCGAGCTGTCTGACCTTACTATGGCAGCGACGGCGAAAAACGTGATTGGTCAGTACCGCCTTGATTTCACGCCGGAGCTTACATTTGTGACGATGGCGGCGGCAGCTGTATTTCTGGCGGCGGGAAGTGAGGACCGGCTTGTTTTCCGGAAAAAGAAGGCGCCCTGGCTGATCCTTTCGGCAGCCCTTGCCGCAGCTTCGATCTTTTATATTCATACCACACTGCCCGAGGTCAATCTCTGGAATACGAACCTCGGAACCAAGTATGACGGGTATGCGGTTTCGTTCCTGTCTTTTGCCCGCAGGACACTCGAAAAGCCGGTTCCTGAAGGATACAGCAGGAAAGAGGCGGAAGCCATCATCGAAAAGTACGAGAATCCGCAGGAGCCTCAGACCGGCAAGGTGAAGAGTACAGCGACGCCGGACGGACAGGCACCGGATATTATCGTGATGATGAACGAGGCCTTCTCGGATCTGCCTTCCATTTACGGGTTTGAAACCAATACAGACGGCATGCCTTATATCCATTCGCTGTCCGGTAAAAATGTGAAAAAGGGATACCTGCATGTCTCGGTATTCGGAGGGACGACAGCAGACACCGAGTACGAGTTTCTGACCGGAAACAGTATTGCTTTTCTGCACGGTGAAGCGGTTCCGTACACGCAGTATATCGGCGACAACATTCAGTCCCTGGCAAGGCTGTTGAAGGCGAAGAATTATTCCGCGACGGCATTCCATCCGTTCCTCGCGTCCGGCTACAAGCGGTATAAGGTGTATCCGCTGATGGGATTTGACAAGTTTGTCAGCTCCGATGACGGCCTTCCGTATAACAGCACGATCCGCTCCTATATGAGCGACGACGCGGATGTCGACAATCTGATCCGCCTGTACGAAGAACGGGACAAAACAAAGCCGTTCTTCCTCTTCAATGTCACCATGCAGAATCACGGCGGCTATAATACGGAGCAGAGCGCGGTTGATGTGACGGTCAATCCGACAGAAGAAAAGCTGCAGCTTCCGCAGATTCAGGAATATCTTTCACTGATTATACAGTCGGATGCGGCGTTCAAAAAGCTGACTGATTATTTCGCAAAATCGGATCGCAAGGCAATCATTCTGATGTTCGGCGACCATCAGCCGGGCATGAATGACAGCGCCTTCAAGGCAATGGACCCCGCAATGTACGAAGAGGGCGCTTCGCTCGAAGAAAAAGAGAAGAAATATACCGTGCCCTACGTGATGTGGGCTAATTATGACCTGCCGGAGGGTGAGCTGCCGCTGACCTCGCCGAATTATCTGCGATCTTTCCTTCTGGAAAACGCGGGACTTACGGAGAGCGCATATGATCAGATGGTCAGTGCGGTGCGCAAGGACTATCCTTCGCTGAACGCCTTCGGCTTCACGGACAGTGACGGGAAACTGCACAGCGTATCGGAGCTGGACAGCGTGCCGGAGCTTCTGGATTATAAGAAAGCCGCGTATTACAATCTTTTTGAACACGGCAATGTCAACATGGATTTGTTTAAGTAGGGAGCGCCGCTTTGACCGCGGCCATCACCGGCCGGCCGCCTGAAAGCGCAGCGTTCCCGCGGCCGCCTGCGGGAGCGCCGGGGGCGATGACGTTCAAGAAAGGGAAAAGTATGGAGAAGATCGCAAGTTTTACAGTTAACCATCTGAAACTCGAGCCGGGAATTTATGTATCCCGGAAAGACCATTTCGGCAATGTAACGCTGACAACCTTTGATCTGCGGATGACGGCGCCGAACAAGGAGCCTGTCATGAATACGGCGGAGCTGCATACGATCGAGCATCTGGGGGCTACGTTCCTTCGCAACGATCCGCAGTGGATGGACCGCGTGGTCTATTTTGGCCCCATGGGCTGCCGGACCGGCTGCTATGTAATTCTTGAAGGAGATCTGGAGTCGGAAGATATTGTGGATCTCATCACAAGAATGTTTGAATTCATCCGGGACTTTGAGGGTGATATTCCGGGCGCCGCGGCAAGAGACTGCGGCAACTATCTGGATCAGAATCTCGCGATGGCGAAATGGCTCGCGAAACGCTATCTGGATCATACGCTGTACGGCATTACGAAAGAGCATCTGGTCTATCCGGAGTGATGATGAAGGAAGTTTGTATTTATCATATCGCAGAGCAGTTCCTGTTCGAATATTACTGCCAGCCCGGCGAATACAGAATCTGCGAAGAAGACCATGCCGGAGAGCTGTTAAGCAAGGGGCTTTCGCAGGAGAAGCGCGGCGGCCTGATGGGGGCTCTCCAGAGCTATGAAAAAGCGCTGGCCTTCAATCCCGTCAGCACGCAGATTTATTTCCGCCTGATCAGTGTTTATTTCCGGCTGGGACAGCTGGAGGAGCTGTTTTCCCGCACTAAGGAAGTCTATCCGTATCTTTCGACGAAGGCCGAGATGGCGCAGTATTACCGGTGGCTCGGATATTATTATCTTGAGAAGTATCAGCCGGAGCTGTCGGCGGCGCTTTACAGATACAGCACGCTGTTTTCCAAGAGCGCGCAGGCGGAGGAAGAAATCCGTTATCTTGAGGCGGCGATGGACCGGAAGCTCGCCGATGATTCAGAGCGTGAACTGCAGGTGAAACTGCAGAAGGCCGGCATTCCGGTCACGGCTTCCAATGTGACGCTGGCGCTTCTTTACAGAGCGGGTCAGGAAGCGCTGCAGCACGCGAAGGACGCGGCCGGGAAGAATGAGACCGCCACGGCAAAACACTGGCGGCAGCAGGCGCTCGACTGCTTTTCGATGATTTATGATCTGACGGAGGATGCGCAGATCAGGGAAGAGATGGAAGAATTAACCTGAAGGTATTCTTTTACAGGTAAATGGCATTTATTATAGCGGCAGCGCAACAAGACGATAAGTAAACGAAAGAATACGGAAGCAGAATCATGAAAGTGTCAGAGCAGAGAATTGATTTTACAACAGGCCCGATCGTCGCGCCGCTCCTTAAATTTGCGGGGCCGGTTCTTCTAGCGCTGTTTCTACAGGCAATGTACGGTGCGGTCGATCTGCTGGTTGTAGGGAAGTTCGCGAGCCCGGCGGACGTATCCGCGGTTTCCACCGGTTCTCAGATCATGATGACGATCACAAACCTGATCAGCAGCCTCTGCATGGGAATAACCATTCTGCTGGGTCAGAAGATCGGAGAGAAGAAGACGGAAGAAGGCGGCAGAATTGTAGGAAGCGGATTGCTGCTCTTTTTATCTGCCGGCGTTGTTCTGACGCTCCTGATTCTGCCGCTTTCCCCGAAGCTTGCGGGAATCATGCATGCGCCGCAGGAGGCATTTGACCTGACAGCGCAGTATATCCGGATCTGCGGCGCGGGTTCGATTGTCATTATTGCCTATAACCTGATCGGCGGTATTTTCCGCGGCATAGGTGATTCCAATACGCCGCTTGTAACGGTACTGATTGCCTGTATCTCCAATATCGCGGGAGATCTTCTTCTGGTCGCGGGCTTTCATCTCGGGACACGCGGCGCCGCGATCGCGACGGTAGCCGCCCAGCTGATCAGTGTTGTCATTTCCTGTGCGCTGATTTCCAGAAAAACACTGCCGTTTGAATTTCACCGCGGAAGCATCCGGTGGGATGGAAGAATTGTCCGGAAGATTCTGTTTCTGGGAACGCCGATCGCCCTGCAGGATCTGCTGGTCGGCATCTCGTTCCTTGTGGTTCTGGCCATCGTCAATTCGATCGGCCTTACGGAGTCCGCGGGCGTCGGTGTTGCCGAAAAAGTCTGCGCGTTCATCATGCTTGTGCCTTCGGCGTTCATGCAGTCCATGTCCGCATTTGTCGCGCAGAACCGCGGCGCCGGAAGGACGGATCGCGCGTTCCGGGGATTCAAATCCGCAGTGGCGATTTCGTTTGCCTTCGGCGCTTTGATGTTTTATCTGGCGTTCTTCCACGGAGATCTTCTCTCCGGCATCTTCGCGAATGACGCGGCGGTTATCGCGGCTTCCGCGGACTATCTGAAGGCTTACGGGATTGACTGCCTGCTGACCTGTTTTCTGTTTTGCTTCATCGGATTTTATAACGGGATGGGGCAGACCACCTTCGTTATGGCGCAGGGCATCCTCGGCGCGTTCGCGGTCAGAGTGCCTGTCTCCTATATGATGAGCAGATGGGAGCCGGTATCTTTGTTCCATATAGGACTTGCGACACCGTGCTCGACAGTGCTGCAGATTACCTTATGTTTTATCTATTTAGCTTTCCTGCTCCGCAGGATAAACACGCAGAAAGGATGAGCCGGATGGAAATCCTGGAGTATGGAAATAAAGACGCGGAAACTGTTCTGCTGCAGCCTGTGGATGAGCATGATCTGGAAAGTATCGGCCGGGAAGTCCGTCTGATCCGGGAATATGCAGGCCCGGATTTCCTGCTCGCCGCCTTTCCTGTAGGCAGCTGGAATAAAGACCTTTCCCCGTGGAATGCGCCCGCCGTATTCGGAAGCGAAGATTTCGGTGACGGCGCGGAAGAGACGCTCTCGCAAATACTGGATTATTGCAAAGAGAGAGACAGGATCTATTATATCGGCGGCTATTCGCTTGCAGGGCTGTTTGCGCTGTGGGCAGCTTATCAGACGGACCGCTTCCGGGGAGCCGCGGCCGCTTCGCCCTCCATGTGGTTCCCGGGGTTTACGGATTACATGAAACAGCGAAAGCCCATGTGCAGCCGGATCTATTTAAGTCTTGGCGACAGAGAAGAACGTGCCCGCAATCCCGTAATGGCTTCCGTCGGCGATAAAATCCGGGAAGCCGCAGGCATATTGCAGGAGCAGAAGATCGACAGCACACTTGTATGGAATGCCGGAAATCATTTTAAAGAGAGTGACCTTCGCACAGCAAAAGCCTTCGCATGGGTCATGCGGTAAATGTGCAGCACGGGAAAAGCAGAATAAAGAACAGAAAGAGCGCGCCATCTGGCGCGCTCTTTCTGTCAGTCATAGCTTTCGATGACCTGCGTCACCTTCGGGAGTATCTGGAGCTTTCTCGACAGCAGACCTTCCTGCAGACTGTGCTCCTCACCGTCCCTGTCCGGAAAAGCTTCGAGAATCCAGGGTGCGCGGTTGCCGCCCGCATATACGATCGATCCGTTGTCCATAATCGATGTGAAGACGACAATGGAGAGATCGAGCTGCTTCTTCTTCGCAAACGTGTCCACGCTGTTCTGGATCTCCGCGCTGTCTTCGCGGAAGTGCCCGACCGACGGCACCATGACCTGCGAGATCGAGAGCTTGCAGGAGCGGATGTCATAAATCTTCATATCCTGCGTTATCATTTCCGGAAGACTCCGCCCGCTTGTATCCGCGGTGACCGCGAACATCTCATCGGCGAATGTATCGATATCGAGATCCGCGAGCGCCGCGAGAATGTTGGCGGTCCTGTGGTCCTTCTGTGTTGTGGTCGGCGAATGGAAATTCATTGTATCCGACAAAATCGCACCGAGCAGAAGACCCGCGAGATTCTGCGGAATCGGTATCTGATTCTCGCGAAAGATCGTCGCGACAATCGTTGCCGTTGAACCGACAATTTCATTGCGGAACGAAACCGGCTGCGTGGTCGAGAAATCATTAATCCTGTGATGGTCAATGACTTCGAGGACTCTCGCTTTTTCAATCGCGCGCACCGACTGCGAGAATTCATTGTGGTCAACCATAATGATTTTCTTGTTCTCGGAGTTCATGATATGGTAGCGCGCGACATACCCTGTAAGGCGTCCGGAAGGATCGGTGACAGGATAGATGTGGAAGCGGGAACGCATCATTTTGGCGCCGACATCTTCGGCCAGCTCGTTTGTTTTGAAGCTGACAAGCTTTTTCTGCATAATGAGGCTCACCGGCGGCGCGAAATAGATATAACGCGACGTATTCATGCTGCCGTGTCCGGAAATCATGATCGGGCAGTGATGCTCTTTCGCAAGTTCGATGACGGACGGATCGATGTCCGATGCCCAGACGACGATCAGAAGTCCCGCGCCCTCGCGCAAAACCGCCTTCTGCGCCTGCGGATCGTCCCCGATAATGACTATCCGGTCGCGGACATCGTAGCGGCACAGATTGTCGGGCGAGGTCATCGCGATTATGCTGACTTTGCCGTTGAGGTGCATTTCGGGGTCGTCATAAATCATGCGGCCGTCGATGGTGCGGCAGAAGTTTTCCGCGGGAGTCTTTGTAATGATGCTGATATTGTAGGCTGTGTCGCCAAGACCTACGGCCGCGATGTCCGATTTGGTTACCAGACCGATGAGTTTTCTGTCTGCATCGACGACGCCGCAGTACGTGTGATTTTCCCGGTTCATCGACTGCAGCGCTTCGAAAATCGTGGTCTCCGGGGTAATGTACGTCAGAGGGTCAAGTTTGATTTCCTCCAGCGTAACCCGGGCGTCTTTAAGGAGCATCGGTTCCTCGAAATGAAAACGCTGCAGCAGATAGCGGGTCTCGGCGTTCAGGGCGCCGAGACGGCAGGGAACCGCGCGTATGCCGAGCGCGCGCTTGTAGAACGCGTAGGCAATCGCGGATGCCACAGAGTCTGTGTCCGGGTGCAGATGGCCTGTTATGTAGATAGTATCTGATGAAGTCATGGTCCTCCTTTTTGTTGAAGAGAAAACAGCGCCGCACGCTTACAGACGGTAGGAGCCGGAAGCGCCGCCCGAAAGGCCCGAGCGGAAGATCACAAAGAGGACGCGCGCAAGATAAGCCGTATCCTTTACGCCTGCGGTTTCATATGGCGAATGCATCGCGAGCTGCGGCAGACCGACATCGACGGTGTTCAGCGAAACGTGCGCGTTCGAGATGTTGCCAAGCGTGGAGCCGCCTGCCATATCCGAACGGTTCGTGAACTCCTGGAAGGGAACATCCGCCCTGCGGCAGAACATCTTAAAGAGCGCTGCGCTGACCGCATCGGTCGTATATTTCTGGTTCGCATTGTATTTTATAACAATTCCGCGGTTCATAACCGGGCGGTTGACAGGATCTGCTTTGCCGGGATAATTCGGATGGATCGCGTGCGCGTTGTCCGCCGAGACCATAAAGCTGGAAGAGACCGCGCGGAGAAGCTGCTCCGTGCCGCCGCCAAGTACTTCGTTGATTCTTCTCAGAACATCTTCCAGAAACGTGCTGTCCGCGCCTTGTTTTGTACCGCTGCCGACTTCTTCATTATCGAAAACCGCAAAAACCGGAAGCGTTCCCTGCGCAGCCCTGCAGCCCTTTTCGGTGGAATTCCCGGAAGCAATAAAGCCCTGCAGCGCCGCGTATACGCACTGCAGATCATCGAGATGCCCGGCCGAAAGATACTCATGATCAGCACCGAATACGGTGCCTCTGCCCCGTGCGTAGAGGAAAAGATCATCGCCGAGAATAGCTTCCTTTTTAACCCCGGCCGCCTGCGCCACAATTTCCATAAAGTGCCCTGCGCTTGTCTCGTCGCCAAACAAAGGCATGACCTCGTTCTGTACATTGAATGCGTGCCCGCTGTTTGCTTCCCGGTCCATATGAATCGCCAGAGACGGCAGCATCAGAAGATCTCTGTCCACATTGACAAGCCTTGTGGTAAGGCCGCCGTTTTCATCCTGCACAATGAGTCTGCCGGCAACGGAGAGCGGTCTGTCAAACCAGGGAGCAATCAGCATTCCGCCGTATTTCTCGACGTTGAGCTTGACATACGGCCCCGCCTTCACCTCGGGATTTGCCTTGATTTTAAACGACGGAGAGTCGCTGTGCGCAGCTGCGATCATGAAATGCGTGTAGTCTTCCTGCGGAATACGGAACGCGATGACCGAAGATTCGTTCCTTACGGTAAAATAGCGCCCGCCCCTGCGCAGCTCCCACTTCTGTGATTCGGAAAGCTCCGTATAACCCGACGCCTGGAGCGCCGCCCGGATATTGGAAACGGCGTGGAAAGCGGTCGGACTTTTTTCAAGAAAGTCAAGGAGCCCTTCGTTAATATTTTCGAACATCATGCCTCCATTCTTGTTATTGCTTCCATCTTGTTTATAATGATAAATGTTCAGCCGCGGCTTTGAAATCAAAGGATACCGGCTGACTTCAAAATTGTATCACAGCCTTGCAGAAGGAGGACACAGATAATGCTGGATGAAAAAAGAGTGCGCCGCGTTTTCGGCGAAATGGAAGAAAGAGGACTTACGCAGATGATGGTCAGCGACCCGAACGCGATCTTCTGGCTGACCGGCAAATGGATTTTCCCGGGAGAGCGGTTTTTAGGACTCCTTCTTCGCCTCAACCGCCCGGCGGTGCTGTATGTCAACATCCTTTTTCAGTTTGAGGAAGAGATCGGCGCAGAGAAGGTTTATTTCAGCGATACGGACGACATCGTGCCTCTTTGGAAGAATGAAATAGACCCGCAGCAGAAGCTTGGCATTGATAAAGTCATGCCTTCGAAATTTCTGCTTATGATGATGGAAAACAACGTCGCTGCAGGTTACACCGGCGGTTCGATCGCAATTGATCTGACCAGACAGGTCAAAGATGAACGCGAACAGGAGCTGATGCGCAGGAGTTCCAGAATCAACGATGCCGCGATGGAACGCTTTGTAAAGCTTGTAGTCCCCGGCGTCAGCGAAATTGAAATCGCGGAGCAGCTGCTGCCGATCTACAAGTCGCTCGGCGCGCAGAAATATTCCTTTGATCCGATTGTATCGTTCGGCGCGCATGCCGCGGACCCGCATCATATGCCGGACGGGACTGTTTTGCAGGAAGGAGACTGCGTCCTGTTCGACGTTGGGTGCGTCGCGGACAATTACTGCTCGGATATGACGAGAACATTCTTCTACAAAAGGGAGCCCTCGGAGCGGGACCGTCTCGTTTATGAAACAGTGCTGAAGGCAAACCGCGCGGCGGAGCAGATGCTGCGGCCGGGTATTGTGCTTTCCACTGTTGACAAAACAGCGCGCGACATTATCGAAGCTGAGGGGTTCGGTCCGTACTTCACGCACAGGCTCGGCCATTTCATCGGCATTGAAGACCATGAGTACGGGGATGTTTCGCTGGCGAATCAGAGCGTGACGCGGGCAGGCAACACACACTCGATCGAACCCGGCATTTATCTTCCGGGCGAAATGGGTGTCCGGATCGAGGATCTTGTTCTGATCACACAGAACGGGCATGAAGTGCTCAACAGCTATCCGAAGGATCTGGAAGTTATCGGGTAAAAGGTTTTTGCATGGATATCATCAACGTCATTACAAAGGAACAGAATCTGCGGCGGGAGCAGGCACAGGCCGTGATCCGTCTGATCGACGAGGGCAATACGATCCCGTTCATCGCGCGCTACAGGAAAGAGCAGCATGGCAACATGAGCGATGAGCAGCTGCGCGCTTTTGACGAGCGGCTCCGGTATCTGCGAGCGCTCGATGAAAGGAGGAAGACGATTCTGTCCGCGATCGAAGCACAGGGAAAGCTTACGCCGGAGCTTCGGAAAGAGATCGGGGAGGCGATGACTGCCACTGCTCTGGAAGATCTTTACCGCCCGCTCCGTCCCAAGAGAAGGACGCGTGCGATGATCGCGAAAGAGAAGGGGCTGCAGCCGCTTGCCGACTATCTCCTGCTTGAAAAAACAGAACTGTATCCGCAGCAGGAAGCACAGCGGTATGTGAACAAGGAGGACGGGATCCCGGACGCGGACACGGCGCTGCATATGGCAATGGATATCCTTTCCGAAATGCTTTCGGATGATGCGAAAGAGCGGGCATGGATCCGGGAAAAGACGCTGCGGGAAGGCAGGCTCGTGACCGAAAAGACCGGAAAACCGGGAAAAGCCGCGCAGCAAAACGAAAAGCTGGCGCAGAGAGAAGCGGTTTACGAAATGTACTACGAGTACAGCGAGCCGCTTTCCAGAATTCCGGGGCACCGGATACTCGCGGTCAACAGGGGGGAGAAAGAGAAGTTCCTTTCGGTGCGGATCGAAGCTCCGCAGGAGGAGATTGTGCAGCATCTGTACCGCCGCCTGAATCTGCGGAAGATATCGTCTAGGGATGTTTTCCGTGAAAATGAAAAGACCGCGCCGTACCTGCAAGCCGCGGCGGCAGACGCTTATAAACGTCTGATCGCGCCTTCGATCGAAACCGAACTTCGCGGTGTTCTCACGGAGAAGGCGGAAGACGGCGCAATGACGGTTTTTGCCTCGAATCTGCGGCAGCTTCTGATGCAGGCGCCGGTTGAGGGGAAGGTTGTCCTGGGCTGGGACCCCGCCTTCCGTACCGGCTGCAAGCTTGCGGTTGTGGACAGGACGGGGAAAGTGCTCGCGACCAAGGTAATCTTTCCGACCGCGCCGCAGAATAAGGTGAAGGAAGCGAAAGAAGAGCTGAACACACTCTGCCGCAGGTATGGTGTCGATGTGATTTCCTGCGGAAACGGAACCGCTTCCCGTGAATCCGAGCAGGTGATCGCGGATTTCATAAAGGAATCCGGACTTCCCTTAAAGTACGCGATTGTGAATGAAGCAGGCGCTTCGGTCTATTCGGCGAGCGAACTCGCGACCGAAGAGTTTCCGCAGTTTGACGTCGGGCAGAGGAGCGCCGCGTCGATTGCGCGCCGCCTGCAGGACCCGCTTGCGGAGCTGGTGAAAATCGACCCGAAATCGATCGGCGTCGGACAGTACCAGCACGATATGAATCAGACAAAGCTCGGAGAAACGCTGCATGCGGTTGTCGAAGACTGCGTGAATCAGGTCGGCGTGGATGTCAATACGGCCTCTGCGGCACTCCTGTCTTATATTTCCGGTATCAATAAAACGACCGCGAAAAACATCGTGGCTTACAGAGAAACCAACGGCCGGTTCCGCTCAAGGCGCGAGCTATTAAAAGTGCCGAAACTCGGTCCCAAGGCGTTTGAACAGTGTGCCGGGTTCCTGCGTATTACAGGCGGAAGCGAACCGCTTGACATCACCGCGGTTCATCCGGAAAGCTATGATGCCGCGAGGATAGTTTTAAAGGAACTGGGGTATACGCCGCAGGATATCGCGGGCGGCAGAACGGGAAAGCTGCGGGAGCGCGTGGCTTCAATGAAAGTGACAGCCGGCGGCATGCGTGGCGGTACGGCCGGCAATGGACGCCTTTCGCTGCAGCAGCTTTCCCGGGATACCGGACTTGGTGAATACACTTTGCAGGACGTCCTTTCGGAGCTTGCGCAGCCGGGGCGGGACCCCAGACTGGATGTGCAGGGGCCGGTCCTGCGGCAGGATGTTCTTTCGCTGGAAGACCTGCAGCCGGGGATGGAACTCAGAGGCACGGTCAGAAATGTCGTGGATTTCGGCGCCTTTGTGGATATCGGCGTGCATCAGGACGGCCTTGTGCATATCTCAAAGCTTTCGGATCATTTTGTGAAGCATCCGCTGGATGTTGTTCATGTCGGTGATATTGTGGATGTACAGGTGCTGGACGTGGATCGGAGGAAGGGACGGATAAGTCTGCGGCTCTTGTCTCCAGTCCGCAGCGCCGGCATTAGCCGGCGAAATGCGGAGTGAGGACGCTTGTCTCCAGTCTGCAGCGCCGGCGATAGCCGGCGAAATGCGGAGTGAGGACGCTTGTCTCCAGTCCGCAACGCCGGCATTAGCCGGCGAAATGCGGAGTGAAGACGCTTGTCTCCAGTTTCCAACTACTTAAAGTACCGCACCAGCTCAATTCCCCCATAAACAGCAAGAATGACCACAGCTGTCAGCAGCGCATACCCCAGCCGCCAGGCGCCGCCCATATAGCTGTAGATCCATGCAAGGGGTGTGCCCGCCGGCGGAAACAGAACAAACAGATAGTTATATCCTGTAAGTACATCAAACAGCCACACCGGCGGCACGAACACAAGAAGAAACGCGAACGGATACCAGAAATGGTGTATGGTCGGATGGATCCGGCCGGAAACCAGAAGCAGAACCGGATAGGCCGATAAAACCGCATGCCACAGAAAGCTGTGCAGGCTCATGAAATTCAGAATAGGATAACTGCTCCAGTCGGGAAACAGGAGCGCGCAGACCGTGCCCGGCAGCAGCAGGACAAAGCCGATCTCGCCGAGCGCTTCGCGAAACGGGGACTGATGGATGCCGGACGATTCGCTGTATTCGGGGTCCCTGACCGCAAAGTAACGGCCGTTTGCGGGATTCAGTGTCATGACGGTGTCATTGTAGGATTCGGGAAGAAACGCGTGCAGCAGATAAACGAAAATCGAAAAGCTGCACAGATGCAGCGGGAGATATCCAAGGCTCATCCGTCCGATGATCAGTAAAAACAAATCGCGCACAAGATTCCCCGCCAGCATCAGACACGCCAGAATTTTCAGGAACGTGTTCTGCCGCCGCAGCGGTTGTTTTTTAAACCAGAGCGTCAGCACCGTGATGAAAACCGCGCATAGAAGCAGCATCAGGATATGTTTTGCCGTGAAATGGCCGAAGCCGACACCCGCGGGAATATCCTTCCCTTCCATCCAGAAATAACGAAACATAGATACCTCCGTAAGAAAAAACACAATTATTCTAGCACGGGAGGCAATTCCGTGGTATAGTTGCGTTGATTTAATTGTGTGCAATTAAAGGAGACGTATAAAATGACGCAGGCGCAGGAAGATATAAATGAAGACGAAACGGTAAAGGTCACACAGATAGACCTTTTAAATGACGCGAAGGGGGAGAGCCGTAACAAAGTCATCGTACGGACCAGCATTATCGGCATTCTTGTCAATGTCGCTCTCGCGGCATTCAAGGCAGTCATCGGCATGCTGTCCAACTCGATCGCGATTACACTGGACGCGGTCAACAATATCTCCGACGCGGGCTCTTCGATTATTACAATAGTAGGAACGAAGCTCGCGGGGAAAGAGCCGGACAGAAAGCACCCGTTCGGCTATGGCCGCATTGAATATCTTTCCGCGATGATTATCGCGGTGATTGTTCTGTATGCGGGCTTTACTTCACTGGAGGAATCGGTTAAGAAGATCATCCATCCGGAAGCTTCCGACTATTCGGCTGTGGCGCTGGTAATCATCGCGGTTGCGGTTGTCGCTAAAATCATGCTTGGCAGCTTCTTCAAATCCACCGGTAAGAAAGTCAACAGCGACTCTCTTGTCAACTCCGGTCAGGACGCTACAATGGATTCTGTGATCTCTGCGTCAACGCTGCTTGCGGCGGTGGTATATCTGATTTTCCACGTGAGTCTGGAAGCATGGCTCGGCGCAATTATCTCCGTTGTCATCATGAAGTCCGGCGTCGACATGCTGCGGGAGACGATCGGAAAGCTCCTCGGCACCGGCGCAGACCCTGAACTTGTCAAGAAGGTGAAGGCGACCGTGAACAGTTTTGACGAAGTTCATGGCGCGTACGATCTTATTCTTCATGATTACGGCCCGGACAGGTATAATGGTTCTATCCATATCGAAGTGCCGGATACGCTGACCGCGGATGAAATTGACGAACTGATCCGCAAAATCGCGCTGAAGGTCTACGAGAAGCACGGCGTGATCCTGACCGGCATCGGCCTGTATTCGATGAATACGAAGAACGACCATGCCGCGCAGGTGCGGGATTCGATCCGCAAGATGGTCATGAAGAACGAATATGTGAATCAGATGCACGGCTTCTACCTGTGTGAAGCGGAGAAAACAATCCGCTTCGACCTCGTTATAAGCTTCCGGGCGAAGGACAGGCAGGCGGTATTCAGAGAAGTCCTGGAACAGGTACAGGCAGCCTATCCGGACTATCAGGTAGCCGCAAATATGGATACGGACTTCTCGGAGCTGTAAGCGGCAGGAAGAAAGGCAGGACTTCGTGGAAAAGACGATTGAAAAATTTAAAGGAAAAAAGATCCTGATCTGGGGCTGCGGACGGGAAGGCAGATCAACGGAAAAGCTGCTTCGGAGCAAGTGCTCCCCGGCAATCCTCGATACGTACGAGGGACCGCGCGAAGGCGTGCATGAGGAAAACTACGACTATGTTTTCGTCAGCCCCGGCATCCCGTTCGAGGAAGACGCGCCGGACTGGACAAACACAAAATTCACTTCCCAGACGGAAGTCTTCATGGAAGAATACGGCGCGCAGACCGTAGGAATTACAGGAACCAAAGGCAAGAGCACGACCAGCGCGCTGCTCTACACGGTGCTTTCCGCGTGCACGGACAGATCGGTGTTCCTGATGGGGAATATCGGAAAGCCTTGTTTTGACTACATTGATCAGATGGACCCCGACAGCATCGCGGTCTTCGAGCTTTCCTGTCACCAGTGCCAGCGGCTGCAGGCGGACCCGCATGTCGCCGTATTCCTCGATCTCTTTGAGGATCATCTGGACAGGTATCATACGCTGGAGCATTACTTTGACGCGAAGTGCGGGATTACGAAGCACCAGACGGAGGATGATATCCTTTATGCAGGCAGCGAAGTGCCGCCGATCCGGACGAAGGCGCAGGAGCGCATTGTCGACGCGGAGCATGTAAAGGGAGACTTTGAGCTTCGCATCCCCGGCGCGCATAATCAGTTCAACGCGGAGGTCGTCTGCCGGATTGCCGAAGAAGTGTTCGGCTGCAGGGAGAAAGAAATCCGGGAAGCGCTTTCTTCATTCCGCGGCCTGCCGCACCGGTTGGAGTACGCGGGAACCTATGACGGGATCGCGTATTATGACGATTCGATTTCGACAATACCCGAAGCCGCGATCAATGCGGTGGATGCGGTCCCGGATACCGCGACCGTGCTGATCGGAGGCATGGACCGCGGGATTGATTATGATATTCTGATCAATTTCATTCGCAGACGGAGCGACCTGAATTTCATTCTCGCCTACGCTTCCGGAAAGCGGATCTACGAGCAGGTAAAAGATTGTCCGAACGTATATCTGGTCGAAGATCTGGAGCAGCAGGTCGCGAAGGCCGGAGAGATCACGCCGCAAGGCCGTGCGGTCGTCATGTCGAACGCGGCTGCGTCATACGGGTATTTTAAAAACTTCGAAGAGCGGGGAGACTGCTTCAAGAAGCTGATTCAAAAATCATAATAATTCCTGTGAAGGGGGCCATCATGAAGAAACTATTTGAAGAATTCAAAACATTTATCAGCCGCGGCAACGTGATCGATATGGCTGTCGGCGTTATCATCGGCGCTGCTTTCAAGGCGATCGTCGATTCACTGGTCGCGGACATCATCAGTCCGCTCCTGGGTCTGTTCGGCACGCATAACCTGGACAAGATGTCTGTGGTTTTGAAGCAGGGCGCGACACCAGAGCAGACAGTATCGCTCAACTACGGCAATTTCATTTCCGCAGTCCTGAACTTCCTCATCATGGCATTCATTCTGTTCATGATCGTCAAGGCGTTCAATAAAGCGCATGAAAAGCTCGACCGCCATCCCGCAGAACCGGCGGCTCCGACAACGAAGATCTGCCCGTACTGCAAAAGCGAGATCGATATCAACGCGACACGCTGCCCGCATTGCACATCGCAGCTGGATCAGTGATTTCCGGTCAAAACAGCCCGCGCGAAAACCCCGGCGAAGAAGAGTATATTCTCGAGGCGCAGCTGCGGGCCTATGTCCGCCGGAACCTGTATCCTTTTCATATGCCGGGGCATAAAAGAAAGCTTGCCCCGGCGCCCGGACTCCCGTATGACTGGGATCTGACCGAAGTGGAAGGTGTAGACGACCTCCATGACGCGGAGGGGATTCTAAAAGAAGCCATGGACCGGACTGCGCGTTTGTTCGGCGCGTATAAGACATGGTACCTTGTCGGCGGCAGCACTGTCGGAATTCTTGCCGCGGTCCGGTGCGCTGCGCGGGCCGGAAGTGAAATTATTGCTGCGAGAAACTGCCACAAGTCTGTTTTGCATGCGGCAGAGCTCCTGAACCTGCGCGTGCACTGGGTATATCCCTCGTTTAACGATACTTACGGCATTTACGGCAGTGTATCGCCGGCGCATGTGCAGGAACTGCTCGCGCGCAATCCGGATACCTGCGCCGTTGTGATCACAAGCCCGACCTACGAGGGCGTGCTGTCGGATATCGCATCGATCGCCGGTATCTGCCACCGTGCCGGCGTGCCGCTCATTACAGATGAAGCGCACGGAGCGCACCTTTCGTTTATGGGAGAGTGTCCGGACAATCTGCCGCGGAGACCGCTGCAAAGTGCCGTTTCGTGCGGCGCGGATCTGGTCATTCAAAGCGCGCACAAAACATTACCTTCCCTGACGCAGACTGCCTTCCTTCACTGGAACGGCAGCTTTTTCACGCAGCAGGAGATTTCGCGGCAGCTGAATGTCTTTGAGACCAGTTCTCCTTCCTATCCGTTGCTGGCTTCGCTGGATGGCTGCACCGGCATCCTCAAAAGTCACGGCAGAGAAATGTTCGAAGCCTATCGGAGAAACCTCGCACACCTCGGCAGCCGGCTTATCGCGCTGAAGAAGCTGCGGGTTCTCGGACATGGGAATGCGGCGGCGCAGGATCTTGCAGACCCTTCCTTTTACGCGCTTGATCCCGGGAAAATTCTGATCAGCGGCGGCACAGCCCTGACCGGCGCGGCGCTTTCGGATATTCTGCGCACGCAATACCATATCGAAACCGAGATGCATTCCGGCAGCAACGTGCTCGCGATGACGACGGTCTGCGATCCCGCGGAAGCCTTTGATCTTCTCGCGAACGCACTGCTTTCGATCGATGCCCGGCTGTCAGCCGCGCCAGCGGCAGGAAATGAGTTTTTGACAGGGAACGTGGCCGGGGCAGAGGGTGCTCCCTCGCCGGAAAAAGCATCCGCGGATGGCACCGCATACCGCCTGCCCGAAAAGGAAGAATGCGTCTGTACGATAGGAGAAGCGCTTGACGAACCGGTGGAAGAAGTGCCGGCGGAAGAAGCGGAGGGCAGAGTCTGCGCCGAATATGTCTACTGTTATCCGCCCGGAATTCCGATCCTTGTTCCCGGAGAAAGAATCCTGCCGGAACACAGGAGCGTCCTCGCAAGGCTCAGCTGCTCGGGCTGCCGGATTCACCACTCATTTGCGCGGGAAGGACAGGACATCTTCTTCGTCACAAAAAGAAAATTCTAAGAAACAGAGGAAATTTAAATGAAGAATAACACGCCGCAGGAGCGTTACGTCTACATGACGCAAACGCCCATATCGAAGCTGATCGGGAGTCTTGCCGTTCCAACAATTATCAGCATGCTGGTATCCAATATCTACAACATGGCGGACACCTTCTTTGTCGGACGCATATCGACGCAGGCGACGGCGGCGGTCGGCATTGTTTTTTCGGTCATGGCGATCATCAACGCTTTAGGCTTTTTCTGCGGCCACGGCTCAGGCAATTTCATGTCGCGACGCCTTGGCGCCGGTGATACCCGGCAGGCGAATGAGGCTGCGGCAACCGGCTTCGCGCTGGCCTTTATACTGGGCGCGGTTCTGATGATTTTCGGACTCCTTTTTCTGAATCCGCTCTGCAGAATCCTCGGCGCGACACCGACCATTCTCGAAGATGCGAAAAATTACCTGCGCATCATTCTGCTCGGCGCGCCGTTTATGTGCGCGGAGCTTGTCGTCAATAACCAGCTCCGTTTTGAAGGGAGCGCGGTGTATGCCATGGCAGGGCTTGTCAGCGGCGCGGTCATCAATATCGGGCTGGACCCGTTGTTTATTTTCGGCCTTGAAATGGGCGTCGCGGGCGCCGCGCTTGCCACCGTTCTGAGTCAGCTGATCGCGTTCATCATTCTGCTGTACGGAAGCTATCACGGTCCGAATATTCATATTCACCTGAGAAATGTACGGTTCAACCGCTATTACATGCTGCAGATTGTCAACGGCGGTTTACCTTCCCTCACAAGACAGGGGATGCAGAGCATTTCGACGATCCTGCTGAATACAATGGCCGGCGCGATCGGCGGGGATGCGGCGATCGCGGGCATGTCGGTTGTTATGAGAGTCATGATGCTCGCCAATTCGGCGCTGATCGGATTCGGGCAGGGATATCAGCCGGTCGCGGCCTTCAATTACGGAGCCGGGCTGTACAAACGTGTGCGCGATGGATTTTTCTTCTGCGTCAAAACAGGCACGGCCTTCCTCCTTGTCATCTCGACCGTTTTGTATGCATTTGCGCCGGAAATCATCCGCTTTTTCCGGGATGACTCGGATGTTGTAACCGTTGGCACGCGTGCGCTCCGCTATCAGACGATAGTCTTCTTCCTTGCCGCGTTTATTGTCATGTCCAACATGATGCTGCAGTCCATCGGAAAAGGCGTCAAGGCAACGATCCTCGCATCGGCGCGCTCCGGCCTCTTTTTCATACCGCTGATCCTGATTCTGCCGAAGATACTGGGACTGACCGGCGTCGAAATAACGCAGGCGGTATCGGACGTGCTGACCTTCGCAATTTCAATTCCGCTTGTCCGTTCTGTCCTTCGGGAAATGGGGGAGACAAAGTGAGAAGAGCCATTCGAAACCGGTTCTGCGCCCTGCTTCCCATGCTGCTTGTCCTATTGCTTGTCACCGGCTGCGGCTCGCGGATCACGGCCGCTCCGGGGGTGTCATCCCGGGACGCCGCGGAAGCGGCAGTTACAAAAGCTGCGCAGGAAGCGTCAGAGACAGCAGACACGCAGGAAGCGCCGGATGCGGAAGCACCCGCGGAAGACGGCACATACACATCGAAAGACGAAGTCGCTCTCTATCTTTATACGTACCATCATCTTCCTTCGAACTACATCACGAAGAAGGAAGCCCGAAAGCTCGGCTGGGAGGGAGGCCCGCTGCAGGATTTTGCCCCCGGGAAAAGCATCGGCGGTGACTATTTCGGAAACTACGAAGGCGTTCTTCCGGAAGACGCAGAGTATCATGAGTGCGACATTGATACAAACGGCGGCAGCAGGGGCGCGAAAAGAATCGTCTGGTCCGACGACTGGAATATTTACTATACGGACGATCATTACGGGCATTTCACGCAGCTGTATAATGCGGCGCCAACATCAGGGAGGGAACAATTATTATGGATACCATGACACAGACGAAAAGCCGGGCGGAGAAATTCTGGACACATCCGGCAGCCGTCTTTTTTATTGCTTTTTTCTGCTGCTTTCTCTGGGGCTCTGCTTCACCGGCGATCAAGATCGGCTATGAACTGTTTTCGATCGGGGCAGGGGATCTGGCGTCGAGATTTGTTTTTGCGGGTGTAAGATTTTTCCTTGCCGGCATGATGGTCATTGCGTTCGGGAGCGCGCAGCAGCGAAGATTCCTGCATCCTTCAGGGAACAGCTGGAAGTATGTCTTTGTGCTGATGACGTTTCAGACCATTCTGCAGTATATCTTCTTTTATACGGCACTTGCGCACACCAGCGGCGTCCGCGGCTCTGTCATCAACGCGGCCGGAACATTCTTTTCGCTGTTTCTGGCAGCTTTTGTCTTCCGGTTTGAGAAGCTTACAGCCGCGAAAGTCACCGGCAGTATCGCGGGCTTCCTGGGCGTCCTCCTTATCGTGACGGCGGGCGCGTCTTCGGGTGGTGCGGTCAGTTTTGCCGGAGAGGGGTGCATGGTCATCGCGGCGTTTGCAAATGCGGTCGCCGGCTGCTATATCAAGAGGTTTTCCGCAGAGGAAAATCCGGTGACGCTCAGCGGCTGGCAGTTTTTCTGCGGCGGAATCGTTCTTACGCTTGCGGGGCTTGCGCTCGGAGGACGACTGCATCCGACAGGAGCCGGCGCTTTTCTGCTTCTTCTGTATATGGGCTTTATTTCGGCGGGCGCTTATACGCTCTGGGGAATTCTTCTCAAGTACAATGACGTAAGCCGCATCACGATTCTGGGCTTCATGAATCCGGTACTGGGCGTTCTGCTTTCCGCGCTGTTTCTCGGCGAAGGCAAAGAGGCGTTCAGCGTCCGTGTTTTCTGTGCTCTGGTGCTGGTAAGTATCGGAATTATCCTTTCGGGGAAAAAGAAACGCTGAATGCAAGGAGCAGTATATGACTGTCTATTATATTGATCTGCAGGGTGTCGGCACGAAGGAACAGCTTCATGAACGCCTGCGCGGCTCTTTGCCGCTGCCGTCATATTACGGAAATAATCTGGACGCGCTGCACGATGTTCTGGAAGAGAGCGGCAGAGACTGGGAGCTGATTTTCTATAACTGCGGGGGAGCCGATCAGGCGCTTGGCGGATACATGGGAGCGCTGCGCGCGATGTGTGCGGAGACGATCGCTTCCTGGGAAGATGACCCGCAGTACCGCGACATGGAAAAGAGGGCCGCGAACTGGCCGGTCCGGTTTTATGACTGACAGAACAGGGTAAAAAGAAGAGCCGGCGCGGATGGCGCTCCGGTGCTGTTTTTTTGAACTCTTTTAGGATCCTTTTTTTGAAAATGGCCATCCGCCTGTAAATTTTATCTTCTGGAATGAAATTTTAGCAGGAGCTTTCTTGAAAATTCCTTCCGCTGAACAAATCTCCGATGTGGGAGGAAGACAATTCTTGCCGGCAAGTGATAATTGCTACAACGATTCCTGCCGAATGAGGATTTTCAGGCTTGGAAGGAAAGCAGGCTCCTTCTGCAATTACAAATTCATCCACGGATGGAAAATATCATGCATCCATCATAATTCTGTCCAGGAAATATTACAGATAGAAGGAAATTCCGGGTGAAGGCGAATGTCTCATTCCTTCTGTTTTGTCATTTCTCTTGTCAGATGGAAATTCCATACCATAGACGCCCACGGCTTACTTTTTGGTAAATTGGTCACCTGCCTGCTAATAATTTGATCGGGAAGGAAGTGCAAGTCCTCTTGACAGGAGTCCTTACTCCAGTATGTATTGCAAACTGTCAAGCAGTGCATTACGATAAAATAAACGATGTGTCAGATGAGCATGCAAACAATTTACTCGAGAAGAGATCAGCAGATGACAACACAGCGACAGGAACATGAATCCGCGAAAAATTATGTTCTCCGGGTTCTGACAGACGATATCGTGAATACAAGGCTTGAACCCGGACAGAAACTGAACGAGCCGCAGCTTTGCGAGCGGCTGGGCGTCAGCCGCACACCGTTCCGGGAAGCGGAGCTCGAGCTTTCCCAGCGGCGGCTCATTGAGATCCGGCCGAAGATCGGAACCTATGTCAGCCTGATCGACGCGGAGCTGGTCGAAGAAGTCCGCCACCTGCGCGCGGTACTCGAAGCCGAAGTTGCGCGTATGGCTGTCCTCGCGCTTACGAAGGAAGATATTGACCACCTGTGGGAGAACGTGACGCTCTGGCATATGTATATTGAACGCGGACAGGAGGCGAAGATCTTCTCGCTTGACAAGGAATTCCACCGTATTCTTTACATGCGCAGCGGCTGCCGCTACTGGTATGAGCTGGTGGAAAATATCGCGCCGCATTTCGACCGGACGACGATACTCAGCTTCCGCTGCCGGCCAACAAACGCGATTTATGAAGATCATGTTCAGCTTATAAAAGCGATCGAAAGGAAAGACGCCAATGAGGCGGCCCGCATCGCGGGGCAGCACATGCAGCGTTATACAGAGAATCTCTCGGCGATCCGCGACGCGTTCTCCGGATATTTTAAAACTGAATGACCGCAGAGACGTCTGTTCACTCTATTGAGCAGGCGTCTTTTTTTATTGACAACAGCAATTTTCAGATATATATTTGAATCAATGAAATATATAACAAGTGAAATAGTGAATTGTCACTGACAGAAAGGCTTTACCGTGAAAAAACAATATGATGTGATCATCATCGGCGCCGGCGTTGTTGGCAGCGCGATCGCGCGCGAGCTTTCACGCTATGTTCTGGACATCGCCGTGCTCGAAAAGAACCCCGATGTCTGCAATGAGACGAGCGGCCGTAACTCAGCAGTAGTTCACGGCGGTTTCGCGAATCCGACCGGCAGCCTCAAAGCCAGATGCTGCGCCTGGGGGAACAGAATCATGGATCAGCTCGCCGCGGAGCTGGATTTCCCGTTCAAACGCTGCGGGAAAGTGCTTGTCGGCAATACAGAGGAAGACAGGCAGCAGCTGGAGAAAACTATGCGCCAGGGGGCAGTCAACGGCTGCAGCGGCCTCGAAATGATAGACGGCAGGAAGCTGCATGAACTGGTGCCTGCTGTGAATGGCAGCTTCGCGCTCTGGTCAAAGAGAAGCGGCATCATGGACCCGTTCCTGTATACGACAGCGCTCGCCGAGAATGCGCACGCAAACGGCGCCGAGTTCTATTTTGAGCACGAGGTCACGGGAATTTCGCGGGAAGACGGTTACTATTACCTGCATACGATGCGAGGAGACTTTAAAACGCGGTGGGTGGTCAATGCCGCCGGACTCGGGGCAAAACAGATCTCGGATCTTCTTGGCATTAAAGGCTACCGTGTGATCGGTTCCCGCAGCAATTACATTATCCTGCATAAGAGAATGGGACGTCTTCTGCCGATGCCGGTCTACCCTGTGCCGAGCAATACGTATATGGGAATTCACATTACACCGACGGTGGACGGGAATGTCACGGTAGGGCCGGATGCGGAGAACACCGATGTTTTAGATGATTACAGCGTGCCGCAGGGAGCAGTCACATTTCTTGCAACGGAAGGAGCAAAACTCTGGCCGCATATAAACCCCGCAGACCAGATCCGGACATTCGCGGGTATTCAGCCCAAGCTTGTGGATGAAAACGGTGCGATTCAGGACTGGAAAGTGGAAATCCGGGATGATACCGCACCAAACGCCGTCAATCTGATCGGCATAGAATCACCCGGCCTCACCGGCAGTGTACCTCTCGCAAGGTATGTGATCCGTATGATGCAGGAGCGGGAGACTTTCCGGGAAAATCCGGCGTTCAATCCGGTGCACAAAGGAATAGTCCGTTTCTTTGCATGCACGAAAGAGGAGCAGGAGAAGCTGATCCGCAGCAATCCGGATTATGGAGAGATCATCTGCAGCTGCGAGGAAATCACGAAAGCGGAAATTCTGCAGGCAATCCATAATCCGCTTGGCGTTTCGACAATGACCGGCATCAAATACAGGACGCGCGCGATGATGGGCGGCTGTCAGGGCGGTTTCTGTCAGGCCAAAATCGAACAGCTGATAGAAAGGGAACTGGGAAAAGATCCGGAGGATGTCGTCTACAGCAGGAGCGGATCTTATGTGGTCACAGGCCCTATGCGGAAGGAGAACGAAAATGATCGCTGAAAAGGAATTTTGTGCTGATACAGAGCTGATCCGCAAGGATGCTGTCATCATCGGCGCAGGCCCGGCCGGACTTGCGGCGGCTGTTCAGCTGTATAAACAGGGTATCCGTGACATTGTCATTCTGGAACGGGAGCCGGAACTTGGCGGTATTCTGCGTCAGTGTATTCATGACGGATTCGGGCTCGGACGTTTCGGGGAAAGCCTGTCCGGTCCGGAGTACGCGCAGATTTTTATTGATGAAGTGGAAAAACTCGGAATCCCGTATGAAACCGGCGCAGCGGTCACGCGTCTTACGAAGGACCGCCTTGTGCAGGCAGTTACAAGAAAGGGACTGCGTACATATCAGGCAAAGGCTGTCATTCTGGCTATGGGCTGCAAGGAACGGACCCGCGGCGCTCTTGGCATACCCGGAGAGCGGCCGGCAGGCGTCTTTACCGCCGGAACCGCGCAGGCGTACATGAATCTGTATAACCGGATGCCGGGGCGGGAGGTCGTGATCCTCGGCTCCGGAGATATCGGCATGATTATGGCGCGCCGGCTGACGCTCGAAGGCGCGCACGTGCAGGCGGTATTGGAGATCATGCCATACCCTGCGGGACTGCCGAGAAATATACTGCAGTGTCTTGATGATTACAACATTCCGCTGTATCTGCGTCATACCGTCACCTGCATTCATGGAAAAAGCCGTCTGACCGGCGTCACCGCAGCGCAGGTGGACGGGCAGCGCCGCCCCATCCCCGGAACAGAGAAGGAGTATTCCTGCGATACGCTGATTCTCTCGGTCGGCCTGATTCCGGAGAACAAATTGCTTGAGGACGCGGGAATTGTGATTGACCCGAAAACGCACGGCGCGGTGGTAGATGAGAATCTGCAGACTTCGATTCCCGGAGTTTTTTCGGCGGGAAATGTCCTGCATGTACACGATCTTGTGGACTTTGTCTCGCTTGAAGCGGAGGCACTTGCGCGCCACGCAGCAGAGTATATACAAAAGGGCGATGTGCCGCACTGCGGGCTCGATATTCTATGCGGAGACGGAATCGGTCATACGGTACCGCAGAAGGTAAGCGGGGAAAGAAATTTTAATTTGTCGCTCCGTGTACGGAAACCGATGCGCGGGTGTCGCATAGTTGTACGGCAGAACGGACGCGAAGCAGCCGTAAAAACAATGAAAAAGGCAATCCCCGCAGAAATGATCCAGTTTCAGGTACCCGCCGGGAAACTGGACAGGAGCGGCGCACTGGAGGTTTCAGCAGAAGAACTATGAAAAGAAAATTTACCTGTATTGTATGCCCGAACGGCTGTGAAATTGAAGCGGATATAGAAAAAGATCAGGTGGTTTCGATCACGGGACAAGGCTGCCCGCGTGGCAGGCAGTACGTTCTGCAGGAGCTGACCGCCCCTGCGAGAACGATTGCCAGTTCCGTACTGGTACGTGGAGGCGTGCTCCCCGTTGCCAGTGTCCGGCTGACCAAGCCTGTTCCGAAGGATATGATTTTTCATGTGATGGACGCGATCCGGAACGTGGTTCTGACTGCGCCTGTATCTGCGGGAACTGTTGTATTGCGCGGCGTCTGCGGCACGGACAGCGACGTGATCGTCACGAAAAATGTTCCGGCCGCATGAATACACCGGCGAACGCATTCGCTGAAACGGAAGGAATGCGCCTATCCTAAAAGCGCTACGGCTGCGTCATTGACATTGGTGCCGGTAGGGCCGGTGATAATCAGCCCGCCGGTTTTTTCGAGCGCATGGTAGGCGTCGTTTTCCTTCAGTACGTCCGCGACATGAATTTCTGCCGCCAGCAGTTCCTTGTATGTATCGGCGTCGACATAGCCGCCGTCCGCGTCGGTCGGCCCGTCTGTTCCGTCACTGCCGAACGAGAAAACAGCTGCGTTCGGAAGATCCTTTACAAGCGGCGCAGCCGCGAGTGCGAGCTCCTGATTCCTGCCGCCAAGGCCTTTGCCCGTAAGATGTACAACGGTCTCGCCGCCGGCGATAAACGCAAGTTTTCTGCCTTCCCTCGCGTGGGTTCTTAATATGCCCGCCAGGAAAATGCCGGCGTCGCGCGCTTCGCACGAGAGCTGGTCCGTCAGGATCACGGGCTCGTACCCGAGCGCCTTTGCCTCTTTGGCCGCGGCAGCGGCAAGTTCCCGCACAGAACCCGTGATGACAGTTGTGACATTATCAAGCGCCTTTGGCGTTTCCTGTCCGAGCAGTTCCAGCGCCTTACCCGACAGCCGCAGATTGTATTTGCGCGCGATTTCAAGAGCCTTATCGCAGGTGGAAGAATCCGGATAAGCGGGACCGGAGGCAATCATATCGAGAGGATCACCCAGAATATCCGACAGAACAATCGAATATACCTTCGCCGGCGCGCAGATCTGCGCGAACCGGCCGCCCTTGACAGCGGAAAGCCGTTTGCGGATCGTATTCATTTCCGTAATGTCGGCGCCGCTTGCAAGAAGCTGCTTCGTGATATCCTGCAGTTCATCTCCGGAAACCAGCGGTTTCTCGAAAAGAGCGCTGCCACCGCCGGAAAGAAGAAAAAGGACAGTGTCATCCGCAGAAAGAGAGCTTACGAGATCAATTGCCTTCTGCGTTCCCTTAAAACTGTTCTCGTCCGGAACCGGGTGTCCTGCCTCACAGCATGTGACTCCCGGGATTTCTCCCATCACGTGTTCGTACTTGGTGACAACGACGCCCCCGTCGACGCTGCCAAGGACATGGACTGCAGCGTTTGCCATCTGCCATGCAGCCTTGCCTGTGGCGACAAGTACGACTTTGCCACTGCCCCGCCGGAAATCTTTCAGCGCGCGGCTTACGGCTTCATCCGGAAGCACCGCGTGGATACTCGCCTTTACGATTGCGTCGGCGTCTGCTCTCAATAGTGTATTCATTTGTAATGTAACCCCCTTTTCACTTTGATTCATTATACACTGACTGCGGTGCAGGATTCAGTAGAAATAAAAAACCGGCCGCTGCATGCAGCGGCCGGCCAGAGTGTTAATGCAGGAACAACGACAACAGGAAGATCTCGAGGATAGAGGCAATACCCATGATCAGTGTATTGACGGTCTCTGCCTTGTATCCTTGTTCAGGTGTCATTTCACCAAAGTTTGTAACTACCCAGAAGTACGAGTCGTTTGCGTGCGATACGGTCATCGCGCCGGCACCGATCGCGAGCGTTACGAGTGTGATCTGCACCGGAGTTGTAAAGCCCAGCACCGGCAGAAGCGGAGCTACAATACCGGCTGTTGTTGTAAGGGCAACGGTCGAGGAACCCTGCGCGGTCTTGAGGATCGCGGAAAGAATGAACGGGAAGAAGATGCCCATCGCGGAGAGGAACCCCGCATGCTGGGATATGTAATTCACCATATCCGAGCTCGAGATTACCTTGCCGAGGACGCCGCCCGCTGCCGTGACGAACAGGATCGGTCCTACCGTTTTCAGCGTATCTTCGGTAACCGCGTAGAACTCTTTGATTTTGCCTGCGCCCTGCATCTGCAGAATCGCGAAGATCGTGCCGACCGCGAGTGCGATGATCGGTGTGCCGAGGAATTTCAGAAGGTCCGCGAATGCGCCGCTCATCTTGGCCATCGAGACGATCGAAGAGAGCGCCATCAGGATGATCGGAACGATAATCGGTGCCAGCGCGGAGAAGCCGGACGGAAGTTTGCCGTATTCCGCAACCAGTTCCTCATAGGTTTTGGACAGTTCGGCCTTGGAGGCTTCGTCTTTTGCCTGAATTGTTTTGCCGATTTTATTAGCCCACAGATATCCCGTGATCAGCGGGAAAACAGAACAGAGAGCGCCAAGCCCCATCAGCAGCAGAAGATTGTCGCCGATGCCGAGCGTGGATGCCGCGGCAATAGGGCCCGGCGTCGGCGGGATGAACACATGGGAAATGTAAAGACCGGAAGCAAGTCCAGTGTCCGGTCAACCGGCGGAAGATGCACGGAGGCTATGCCTTTGCGCTAGAAGAGCGCCCGCACATCCAGAACTTTCCCGCCCTGCGTCTTAAATTTCCAAATGGAATGGCCGGGAATCCGGTGCTCTGTCAGATAGCAGACACCGTCTTCTGACGCGATATAGTAGGGCGTTCCGCCGCCGATGAAATATCTGCTGTAGATATCTTCATATCTTCCCGAAGAAAGCAGGTTCAGATCCTTTGTCCGGATGATGGTCGCCGCGTCCTGCGAACCGGCAAGGTCTGTCGATACCGTAATATACCAGTCGTCTCCGGACTTCATAAGTCCTGCCATGCCGGCAATGGAATCCGGCACGGCGTATTCTTTGATCAGCGTAAAATCGGAAAGGCGGCAGCGGCGGATGCAGGGGCGGCTGCCGTCCAGCGGTATTCCCGAGACAAAGTAAATGTCGCCGCCCTCGACCATGAACGAGCGGATATACGACTTTTCCATACCGGCGATCGTATGCACCGCAGTCAGCTTCATCTGCGTATCCCCCTGCGCGTGACGGAAAAGATACATCTGCCCGGTCATGGAACTCAGGACATAAAAAGTGTCTGTCCCGGGATCATACACGGAGTAATGCGGCCGGTTTCCAATATCATCAAAGGTCTGTGTGTGATAAAAGCGCCCGCCTTTTTTAACAAAGATCAGAACCCGGTTCTGCTCGGTATCATCAACAAGGTAAACGGTTCCGTCGCCGGCGATTGTGTGCGGCTGCACAGCGTCACCGGTCAGCACATGCCAGTCCGAAAGCGGCGCTGAAAGATCATCGCTGTAAATCACCTGATTATGGTAGCAGTCGGCGATAAACCAGGTGTCGCCGATTTTCCGGATGCAGGTAGGAACACTGAGGGTGTCATAGGAATTCAGCGCACCGGATACTGCCGCCTGCGGCCCGCTGATCATCGTTCCGGCACTGCCGGATTCTTCCGCCTCCGTGCTGCCTGTTACCGCCTCCGCTGGTCCGGAAACGGCAGTATCTTTTGCTCCGCAGCCGCAAAACAAAAGGACCGTGAGAAAAAGCGCGCCGATAACGTAATTGCGGAATTGCAAGACAAACTTACTCCCTTCGAAGAATGTGCTATGTGTATCCGTATTTTATCACGGATCTGCCGCTGAAAAACAAAGAAGGCTTGCAGATCGATGGATGGATAGTATAAAATAGTAATGATTCCTGATATTGTAATTATAAAGCGAAATAAGGGGGATATATCTATGTGGTTTGTATTCGCATTATTGTCATCTGTTTTTGCCGCACTGACATCGATTCTTGCGAAAGTCGGTATCGAAGGCGTCAATTCAACGCTGGCCACAGCGGTCCGCACCGGCGTTGTCCTTGTCATGTCATGGGGAATGGTCTTTTTAACCGGGGCGCAGGACGGACTTTCCGCGATCAGCAGGAAGTCGTGGCTCTTTCTTGTTTTGTCGGGACTTGCGACCGGCGCGTCCTGGCTCTGCTATTACAGAGCGCTGCAGATCGGGGAGGCCTCCAAGGTGGTTCCCATCGACAAGCTGAGCGTGGTGATCACGCTGGTTCTGGCATTTGTTTTTCTGCACGAGCAGGTCACCGGTAAGTCAATTATCGGCTGCATTCTGATCGGTGCGGGAACGCTGCTGATGGTGCTTTAATTCGCGGCTACAGCTGGAAAAATCCGTGCGGGAGCGCCGGCTTGCGCGCCGAAAGGCTCCTGACAGCGTTGACAAAAGAGCCTCCGCGCGCGTAATATTATGCAAGGTATCCGGACTTTTCCGGGTGCCGCGCGCGAAAAAACCTATATAGGAGGAAACATCAATGAAGCACATCATTACTCTGAACACACGTGATATGGCAAAGAGCGCTGTTACGGGCGGCTGCGGCGAATGCCAGACATCCTGCCAGAGCGCATGCAAGACAAGCTGCGGCATCGCTAACCAGACCTGCGAGAACAAGAACAGATAATCTTGCCGCAAGGTGCGACATTGGAAAGCCGGAGCGCGATGAGCGTTCCGGCTTTCGCATGTAAAAAAGGAGATTTCATGATCCACCAGTACAAGTTAAACGGTTACAACATTATTCTGGATACTTACAGCGGCAGCGTGCATGTCACGGATGACGTCGCGTACGACGCGGTTGAAGGGCTGGATGCCGGAAAACCGCGCAGCGAGATTGCGGCGCAGCTGCTTGACAAATATAAAGACAGGGGCGTCACGAGTAAGGATATCCGGGACACATTCAGCGATATCGACGAACTGATCTCGCAGGGAAAGCTCTTTTCCGAAGATATTTTTAAAGATAAAGCTTTTGATCTGAAGAACCGCAGCAATGTCGTCAAGGCACTGTGCCTTCTGGTTGCGCATACGTGCAATCTGAACTGCTCGTATTGTTTTGCCTCACAGGGCAAGTTCCACGGGCAGCAGGGCCTGATGGACTTTGAGACCGGGAAACGGGCGCTCGACTTTCTGGTGGAAAACTCCGGCCTCCGGAAGAATCTCGAGGTTGATTTCTTCGGCGGCGAGCCGCTTGTGAACTTTGAGGTATGCAAACAGCTGGTCGCGTATGCACGGAGTATCGAGAAGGAGAAAAACAAGAATTTCCGCTTTACACTGACGACCAACGGCGTAAATCTGACTGATGAAGTCATTGAGTGGGCGAACAGGGAATGTTACAACGTTGTTTTGTCGCTGGATGGCAGGAAAGAGGTCAATGACCGCTTCCGCGTCGATAAAAACGGGAACGGCTCGTATGACAGGATCGTGCCGAATTTCCAAAGGCTCGTCAAAGCGCGCGGCGAAAAGGGTTACTATATGCGCGGCACGTTCACGCATTACAACACCGACTTTACGAAGGACATTTTCCATATGGCGGACGACCTCGGCTTCGACCAGCTGTCGATGGAGCCTGTCGTAACGGATCCTTCGAACCCGAGTGCGCTGACAGAGGAAGATCTGCCGGTGATTTATCATCAGTACGAAATTCTGGCGAAGGATATGATCCGCAGGGAGAAGGAAGGAAAGCCGATCACCTTCTATCATTACATGATCAATCTGACCGAAGGGCCCTGCATCTACAAGCGGATTTCGGGGTGCGGCTCGGGCACGGAATACATGGCTGTCACCGCGTGGGGAGATCTGTATCCGTGCCATCAGTTCGTCGGAGACGAGCAGTACAAGCTCGGCAATATCTGGGACGGCGTTACGAATACGGATCTTCGGGACGAGTTCAAGCTCTGCAATGTATATGCACGGCATGACTGCGATGGCTGCTGGGCAAGACTCTACTGTTCGGGCGGCTGTGCCGCAAACGCTTACCACGCGACCGGCGACATTCACGGCACGTATGCGTACGGCTGTGATGTTTTCCGCAAGAGGATCGAGTGCGCGATCATGATCAAGGCTGCGGAGGCAGCGATGCAGGCGGAAAACGGACAGGCGGAGCCGGAAAACAGATAATCCGGAAAATTTAAAGGACAGACAGTCAGGGACTGCGGGCAGCCGCGGGCCCTGATTTTTCTTTTGCGCGCATACGTGGTAAAATATCTTGATTATCTTGCGAAAGGATTTTCTGTATGCGCAGAGAACGCATTTATGTCTGCCACACGTATTACCATGTGTATGTGGCGTGCCTGAAGGAACTGAACCTGGCGGAGGAGGCAAAAGGCGGGGCGACGCTTGTGCTGTCTTCGATGTCCACGGATTTCGGAGGTCTTTTGCAGCGGGCAAAACAAAGCGGAATCTTCGAGGACGTCCTTTCCTATGATGAGAAGTCTTTTGATTTTTTTCCGGAGCTTACGGAACTGAAGCGGGACAGAGGCTCTCTTCTTTTAAACATGCGGCAGAGAATCCGGTTCGAGCGGCGGCTGGGGGAGCTCGAGGGGCAGTTTGTGCCGGTTGATTTTGCAGAGTATAAAGACCGGTATGTTTTCTGCGATTCGGATCCCATAGGCTATTATCTTGCATATAAAAAGCTTCCGTATCACGCGCTCGAAGACGGCCTGAACTGCCTGCGCTACCGGGATACGGCACGCGAGGACAACGCGGGACATTTCGGCTTCAAGGCGAAGCTGGCCGCGCTCGGCCTTATCTTTATTCAGAACGGATACAGCCGCTGGTGCGTGGACATGGAGGTCAACGACCTGTCGGTACTGGATCATCCGATGGAGAAGATGGTCGAAGTTCCAAGAGAGAAACTCGTCAGCGGCCTTTCCAGGAAGGACAGGGAGACGCTGGTCCGGCTTTTCATCCCCGGCAGAGAGGAGATTGTCGCCGCGGTAGCGAAGGCGCGCGCGAAAGGTCTTCCGGTAATCCTGATTCTGACAGAGCCGCTGTGCAAGGATCTATCGGTCCGCAGAAAGCTGTTTTCGGACATGATAGAGCAGTATGCCTTCGCGGACGGAAAGAAGGGGACCGCTGTGATCAAGCCGCACCCGCGGGATCTTCTGGATTACAGGAAGGAATTTCCGGACGAAATTGTGCTGGACGCGCGGTTTCCGATGGAGATTTTAAACTTTATGGATGTGCAGTTTGATCGTGTCGTCACGGTCTACACAGTGCCGGATGCGATTCACTGCGCGAAGGAGAAGATTTATCTCGGAAATGCGTTCATGGACCGTTATGAGCCGGAGGAAGCGCATGCGCACGTAACACACGCGGAAGCGAGGAAACAGAAAGAATGCTGAAAATGTTCAGGAAAATAGGGCTTCTGCTCGACGCGCGCCAGAAGAGAAAGATGGTGTGGCTGGTTTTTCTCATGCTGATCGGCGCGCTTCTGGAAGCGCTTGGAATTACGCTTGTCATTCCGATCATGATGGCGATTGTCGATCCCGCCTCGATCCGGCAGAACAAATACCACATCGGCGATATTTACAACCTTCTGGGAATGCACAGTACGATTCAGTTTGCGGTCGTCATGATGGCCGCGATCATCGTTGTTTTTGTGCTGAAGAACCTTTTCCTGTTCTACCAGAACGTATCGCTGCTCAAGTTCATCTATACGAACCAGTTTGAGACCAGCAACCGGATGATGATCAATTTCATGAAGCGGCCGTACGAGTACTATCTCGGCGCGAACACTTCCATCATCCAGCGTAACATCACCTCGGATATCAACAACGTGTACGCACTGATACTGACGATCCTGCAGCTCACGTCCGAAGTTATCGTCTTCATTATCCTGGTCGCCGTGCTGCTTCTTGTTGACGCGAAGATGATCGCGGTGATCGCGGGACTTTTAATCGGCGTCTTAATGATCGTCAAGTGGGTGATCAAGCCGATTATGATCCGCGCCGGCAAACAGAATCAGGACTTTTACAGCGGACTGTTCCAGTGGATCTCCGAATCCGTGAACGCGATCAAGGAAATCAAGATCGGCGGCAAGGAGAACTACTTCATTAACGAATACGCAAAGTGCGGCAACGGGTATGTCGGCGCCGTGCAGAAGTACAACGTATTCAACTCGACGCCGAGGCTTCTGATTGAAACGGTTTTCATCACGGGACTTGTCGGGTACATGCTGGCCGAAGTCCTGCGCGGAGGAGCCGATCCTACCGCGATGGTTTCGCAGCTTGGCGTATTCGCGGCAGCGGCCGCAAGACTCCTGCCTTCCGCCAACAGAATCAACAACTACCTGACGAGCGTGGCTTACTTCTCGCCGTTTCTCGACAATGTCAGCGAGAATCTGCAGGCAGAAATTCATGAAAGCGGCCGATCCTATGATGTGAAGGACTACCCGGTCGACGAAAAGGTGACGAAGCTCCCGGTGCACAGAGAAATTCAGCTGCAGGATATCACCTACCGCTATCCGGGAGGCAATACCTATGTATTCCGGAACGCGGATGTGACGTTCAAGGTCGGAGAGTCGATCGGCATCGTTGGCCCTTCCGGTGCCGGCAAAACAACAATTATCGACATTATGCTCGGCCTCCTTCATCCCGAGAGCGGGAAGGTGCTCGCGGACGGCGTCGACGTACAGTCGAACTATAAGGGATGGCTTCGCAACATCGGCTATATTCCGCAGTCGATTTTCATGTTCAATACTTCGATCCGCAAAAACGTCGCTTTCGGTGTTCCTGAAGAAGACATCGACGATGAAAAGGTCTGGAAAGCGCTGCATGAAGCGCAGCTGGACGAGCATGTGCGCTCCCTGCCGGAAGGACTTGACACGCAGATCGGCGAGCGCGGCATCCGGTTTTCCGGCGGCCAGCGGCAGAGAATCGGTATCGCGAGAGCTTTGTATGAGGATCCGGAAGTGCTGGTGCTCGATGAAGCGACGAGCGCACTCGACAACGACACCGAGCAGGCTATTATGGACAGTATCAACCGTCTGCATGGCAGAAAGACCCTGATCATTATCGCGCACAGGCTGGAAACAATCGAAAAGTGCGATGTCGTGTACAGAGTGCAGGACGGCAAGGTTGAACCCGAAGAGCATTATACCGAGAAGATTGAAGAGGCGCTTGCCCGCACAGGAGCAGGTAAGTAACAGGAAGGGATGCCCCGCGGCTGCGCCCGGGGGTCCGCCGGACTGCGCTACCGCTGCCCGGCAGGTCTGAAGAAAAGATGCAGGGAAGAGAGGAAAAGTGTATGTCAGAGCCGGAGGAGAAGAGGCGCATAGCATCCATTGAGCTCCTGCGCATTGCAGCGATGCTCATGGTTGTGACACTGCACTATATATCGAAGACAGGCGCGCTCGCTCTTCCCGGAGACGAAATGACGCCGGTGCGGTGCATGGGCGGCCTTATCGAGTCCTTCTGCATCGTGGCAGTCAATGTGTATGTCCTGATCAGCGGATACTTCCTTTCCACAGTGCCGTTTAAAGTAAGCCGCGGCGTCCGGCTTCTTGCGCAGGTTCTTTTCTACACCCTGCTGATTCCGCTCGTTTTGAAGGCGGCAGGCCTTGAAATCTACGGGCAGGACGTCTGGAAGGCGGCGGCGTATTTCCTGCCGGTGTCAACGGAACATTACTGGTTTGTGAGCGCGTATATTCTGATGCTGGTTTTTTCTCCGCTTTTGAACGCAGCGGTGGAAAAACTGCCGGGGAAGGCGCTGCGGACCGTTCTGCTGCTGCTTTTATTCTTCACCTGCTTTTTAAAGAGCATTTCACCGGTGCAGCTGGTCACGGACAGGATGGGATATGATTTCGGCTGGTTCCTCGTACTCTACCTGCTGGCGGCATATATCAGAAAGTACGGTCTGCGCCGGCTCGAAGATCCGGTAAGAGCCGCTTTTGTCTATATTGGCAGCTGCCTTGGCACCTATGGTCTGCATGTCTGTCTGCATATGGTTAACGAAAAGACCGGAGCGCTTTCGTATTACGCGACGGTTCCGTTTCACTACAATTCGCTGCTGTGCCTGACGGGGGCGCTCGGACTTTTCTGTCTGTTCCGCTGCCTGCGGCTTCGGGAGAACAGTTTTGCCGCCGCCTTTGCAAGAGCTGTGGCGCCTTATGCCTTCGGCGTTTATCTGATTCACGAACAGATCGATATCCGGGACAGATGGGCCATCTGGATGCAGACGCTGACGGGAAAGGTACAGGCGGGAGCGCCGCTCAGGTTTCTCGGGCAGGTGTTTGTTACAGCTGTGCTTGTTTTTGCCTGCTGCGCTCTGATCGACTATGTGCGGAGCAGACTGTTCAGGACTGTATCAAGGTGCCTTCGGGGCAGCAGGATCGCGGCGGCCCTGCGGAAGGCGGACGCGCTTTTTGCAAAATAACACGGGGATTTTCAACATGCTGAAAAAACTTAAAAAACTGCAGAATCCGCTCGAGAGATATGTTTTTCCGCTGCTTCTTGTCCTCTGGCCGCTTGTTCCGCTGCGGCAGGGTGTCAGCGTGATGGACACGACCTACAGCCTTGCCAACTACCGGTATCCGCAGGGCGCCGGGATGATGTGGAGCATTGCGACGTTCCTTGCGAATCTGACAGGGAGAGCGTTCATGGCACTGCCTGTCGGAAAAACAATGGCGGGCATGAATCTTCTGTGTCTTCTTCTGATTTCGCTGACCGCGCTTTTGTGCTACCGCGTTCTCGGACGCATGATCCCCGGCTGGATGATCTTTTGCGGAGAATTTCTGGCGGCCGCATTCTGCTGGTGTCCGGCGGTCATTCTGTATAATTACCTGACTTATCTTCTTCTGACGCTCGGCACATTGTTTCTGTTTCTTGCGGTTTCATCGGTGCCGGAGAAGAAACGGTATTATATACTGGCGGGGGCCTGCCTTGGTCTGAACGTGACTGTGCGTTTTTCGAATCTTACGCAGGCGGCTCTTATTCTGGCGCTCTGGTTCTGGTGTGCCTGCGCGGGGAAAAGTTTTTCTGCAGTCGCAAAGAGAACGCTTTTTTGCATATCCGGTTATGCGGCGGGATTCGGCGCGGGATATCTTCTGTGCGCCGCGATGTACGGACCCGCGGCCTACTGGCAGATGATCCCGCAGCTTTTTTCGGCGACCGGAAACGTGCAGTCGTATACAGCGGCAGGCATGCTGCTGTCGACGCTCAGCGCGTACGGACATACGCTCCGCTGGTTTCTGATCCTTGTTCCCTGCATGATCATGGGCGCGGTTTTCTTCGCGATGCCCCTGCTTCGGAGTAAGAAGTGGCTGAAGCGTCTTCTGTATATCGCGGGGATCATGGTGATCGTGCGGTTTTACTATTCGCGCGGCATGTTCAACCTGAACTATCAGGATTACGGCAGTATGTTCGAGTGGGGAATGATGCTGGTGATTCTGACACTCATCCTGTGCATCATCGGCATGGCGGGGGCGTACGGTGCAAATCCGGACGAGCGGTTTCTTTCGGCCGCGGTTTTTGTGACGATCCTGATTCTGCCGCTTGGTTCCAACAATTATACGTATCCGGTGCTGAACTGCATGTTCATAACAGCGCCGTACGCACTCTGGATGCTGCGCAGAATCTGGCAGGAGACAAGACACACGCAGACGCATTTTTCCTGGCACGCCATGACCGTGATGATCCTCTGCATGGCGCTGATACAGGGGAGTCTCTTTCATATCTTTTTCGCGTTCCGGGACGGGACAGACGGAACAAGGAGAAGCGCTGTGATACAGATGCTCCCGGCAGCAGCCGGCATGCACACGACGCCGGCGAACGCACAGGAGCTTGAAGATCTGTGGCAGTACCTGCAGTCGGAAAACCTTACCGGGACGCCGGCTATTGTCTTCGGCAGTGCGCCCGGCATTCACTATCTGATGGAGCTTCCTCCCGCGCTGGACAGCGCGTGGCCGGATCTTGACAGCTATCCCGCGGAGCAGTTTAAAGAGCAGCTGCGAAAGCAGAAGAAAGACAGTCTGCCTCTGATTATTCTGCATGAAGAAAACAGCCCGCAGTCGGCATCTTCAGATGAAAAGTGCGGCGAGCTGTTTGATTTCATGCGGGACAACGCTTATCAGCAGGCATATACAGGCGGCGCTTATTCGGTCTACACAGCCGCCGGAAAGGCACAAGAATGACAGATATCAAAATTCCGTTTAATATTCCCCCTTATATCGGCAGTGAATTGGAGAATATCCGGATTGTCTGCGAACGCAATCACAAAATCTGCGGTGACGGTCCGTTCACGAAAAAGTGCAAGGGCTGGTTTGAAGCCAGAACAAATACGTCCAGCTGCCTTCTCACAACGTCCGGAACAGACGCGCTCGAGCTTGCAGCACTCCTGACCGGCGTCTCCAAAGGAGATGAAGTCATTATGCCGGCTTATACGTTCTGTTCAACCGCGGACGCGTTCGTTCTTCGCGGCGCGGTGCCGGTCTTTGTTGATATCCGTCCGGATACCATGAACATCGACGAGACGAAAATCGAGGACGCGATCACGGACAGGACGAAGGTCATTGTGCCGGTACATTACGCGGGCGTTGCCTGCGAGATGGATAAGATTATGGATATCGCGAGACGCCATCATCTGCTCGTTGTGGAAGACGCCGCGCAGGGTGTCATGGCAAAGTACAAGGGCAAAGACCTCGGGGCGATCGGCGACTACGGCTGCTATTCCTTTCATGAGACCAAGAATTACAGCATGGGCGAGGGCGGAGCGACGCTGATCAGAGATCCGGAGAACATCGAACGCGCCGAGATCTTCCGCGAGAAGGGAACGAACCGGAGCAAGTTCTTCCGCGGGCAGATCGACAAGTACACCTGGGTCAACTACGGCTCATCGTATCTTCCGAGCGAGCTTAACGCCGCCTATCTGTATGCGCAGCTGGAGCGCGCGGATGAGATCAATCAGACGCGGCTTGCAAGGTGGAATCAGTATTATGAGATGCTTACTCCCCTTGCCGGGGAAGGGCGGATCTCTCTTCCGGTCATTCCGGAGGGGTGCGTGCATAATGCGCATATGTTTTACATCAAGACAAAGGACATAGAGGAGCGGCAGAAGCTGATCGGGTATCTGCGTGAACACGGCATCCTCGCGGTCTTTCATTACATTCCGCTGCATACGGCGCCTGCGGGCATCCGCTACTGCCGTTTCCACGGCGAGGACGTTTATACGACGAAGGAAAGCGAGCGGCTGCTGCGGCTTCCGATGTACTATTCACTCACAGAGGAAAACGTGGATGAAGTCGTTACAAGAATCAATGAATTCTACCGCGCGAACTGATAAATTCAAATGTGCTGCGGCTGCTGCTGCCGTAACGCTCCTGTTCGTATGTTTCATCAGCGTGAAATGGGATTTCTACTGGGATCTGAACGATGATTTCATGATCGACCGCCTGCTGACCGGCGCGTATACGGGGGAACCTGCCGCGCGCGATATCCAGAACATGTTTCCGTTCAGCTTCGCCCTCAGCCGGCTGCAGATCCTGTTTCCCTTTACGGACTGGTACGCACTGATCCTGTGCCTTTGCCAGTTCGGCGCGCTGTTTCTTGTTCTGTACAGACTCCTTTGCAGGAAGATGCGGACCGGCGCGGTCCTTGCGGTTTTTCTTGCGGCCGGCATGATGTTGCAGCATCTGGTATTCATCCAGTATTCGGTGACCGTCGGGATACTCGGTGCTGCCGCGGCGTTCTGGTTTCTTACGATGGAATCTTCGGGAGATCTGCGCGGATACCTTCGCGGCGCGCTGCCGGGCATCGCTCTGATGCTGCAGGGATACCTGATCCGGTCGGAGATGATGCTGTTCATGACGCCTTTGTGCGCCCTTGCGATTCTTTTCAGAACGACGGATCTTGTCCGCTCCGGACAGAGCTGCGGCGGGGATGAGGAGGAAAGAAAATCGCGGCCGGGAACCGTCAGAAAGACCGCGCTTCTTCTTGCGTGCGCGGGTCTTGTTCTGGGCGCATCGTTTACAGCCGTGTACGTGGCGGACAAGATTGCTTACGGCGGTGAGTGGGCTTCGTTCCGCTCGTTTTTCGATGCGCGGACAAAGCTGTACGATTTCGCGGATATCCGGGACATTCCCTACGATGAAAACCGTGCTTTTTATGAGAGCATCGGCGTAACGCGCGGGGAAGTGACCCTCCTTGAAAACTATAACTTCGGTCTGGATGAAAAGCTGGACGACAGTAAACTGCAGGCCATTGCCGGTTACGCCTATGAAAAAGCGCACGCCGGACAGAATCAGAAGGCCAGAATCCGCAGCGCCCTCTGGAACTACAGGAAGTCTCTTGGCCCCTCGGGCGATATGCCGTACAGCATGATCGCTTTTACGCTTTACGGACTGGTCGTTATTACGGCACTCCTTTGCATCGCGGGAGCGTCCGCGGCAGATGCGAAGGACCGGCGCCGCGTCAGACGGGAAGCGGCGGTGACGCTCGTCCGCGCGGGGCTTGTTTTTCTTGTCCGCAGCGCGCTTCTTCTGTATTTACAGTATAACAACCGTCCGGTTGCGCGTCTGACGCACAGCCTGTATCTTGCGGAAGCCGTGCTTCTTGCAGCGCTTCTTCTTTCGCAGAACGGCGCGTTCTTTACGAACCGGCAGGAAGTGCCGAAGGCATTGCGGCATTCGGCCGCGGTGATTGTGATGCTGGTGCTTTTTCTCGCGGCGCTGTCGCAATACCGGAATGTCGCGGCAGAATACGCCAAAAGGGAGAGCGTAAACGCAGACTGGAACTCTCTTATGAATTACACGGCGGAGCATCAGGACAGTCTTTTTCTCATAGATGTCTATTCGAGCGTGGATTTCTCCGAGAAAATGTTCGGGGAAAAAAGAAAGGAAGGAAACTGGGATCTGTTAGGCGGCTGGGTTTACGGCAGCCCCCTGCAGAGGGAAAAGCTTGCGAAGGCAGGGTACACTTCCTTTCAGAAGGCGCTTTTAAGCGACGGCCCGGTCTATCTGGTCTGCCGCAGGGACGCGGATACGTCGTGGCTGACTTCGTACTTTGAAGACGAAGGCATGCAGGTTATGGTGAACGCCGCGGATACGATCGGGAACTACTGGACAGTCTATAAGGCGGACCGGTGGTGAGCGCGGATTATGGAGCAGAACCGGCAGGCGCCGGAATTCCAAAAGCCGCGGGACGCGGAGGATGCAGAATGGAATATCAGGTTCATAAACAGGGAAAGCGCGTTTTTCTGCGCCCCCTTTCGCTCGAAGATTCGCCGCTTGTTGTGCGCTGGCGCAACAATCCGCGCGTGCGGGAAAACTATATTTACAGAGAGCCTTTCACACTGGAAGGGCAGGAAGCCTATTACCGGGATGTGATTCAGGCGGGAAAAGCCGTGCAGGCGGTCATCTGTGAAAAGAAAACCGGCATGCCGGCCGGGTGCTGTGTGCTGAATCATCTGGACTTTGCAAGAAAGCAGTGCGAGTTCGGATTTTTCATCGGGGAAGACAGCGCGAGAGGGAAGCACTTCAGCTCCGAAGCCGCGCACCTGATGCTGGACTACGCGTTTACGGACCTTTCGATGACCAGGGCGTATTCGCGGATATTTGTGTTCAACGCGCCGTCCCTCAAAGGAACCGGCGGTTCCGGCTTCGTGATTGCCGGCAGATGTCTCAAGGTCAGATGCACGGACGGATTCTGCTCCGATATGTACATGTCGGAATGTCTGAAGGATAATTTTTATGGAAAACAGAACGGATAACTTAGAAACGCCAAAGCTTGTCAGCTTTATCATTCCCTGCTATCACTCGGCTAAGACGCTGCCTTTCGTCGTGGAAGAGATCGAGCGGACCATGCAGGCGCTTCCGCAGTACAGGACGCAGATCGTTATGGTCAACGACGACCCGAAAGACGGTACATGGAGCGTGATTCAGAAGCTTTGCCATGAGAAAACAGGCAGGGACGGAATCTGTTTTGCGCGGAATTTCGGGCAGCATGCGGCACTCATGGCGGGCATACGAAGAGCGCAGGGGGACATCCTCGTCTGCCTTGACGACGACGGACAGACGCCGGCGTGCGAGGCACCGGAACTGATTGCCGCGATTGAAAACGGCGCCGATGCCGCCTATGCGAAATATGAGAAAAAACAGCATTCGGGCTTCCGCAACTTCGGTTCTTCGGTCAACGAGAAGATGTGCGAGATTCTGCTTGGCAAGCCGAAGGAGCTGTATGTGTCAAGCTATTTCGCAATGCGTCGTTTTGTCGCGGAGGAAGTGAAGCGCTACGAGAATTCCTATCCGTATCTTCTGGGGCTGGTGCTGCGCTCTACCACTTCGATTGTGAATGTGCCCGTGCATCACAGGAAAAGAGAGAGCGGAACGAGCGGTTATACACTGCGAAAGCTTTTCGGACTCTGGATGAACGGCTTTACGGCATTCTCAATCGAACCGCTCCGGATCGCAACAAAAATGGGCGCTGTTTTCGCGTTTGTTTCCTTTATCTACGGTATCTATACAATTATCAAGAAAATCATCAATCCCGCCGTACCGATGGGATTTTCGGCCATGATGACGGCTATTATCTTCTTTGGCGGAATGCTGATGCTCATGGTCGGGCTTGCGGGAGAGTATATCGGAAGAACGTACATTTCCGTCAACCGCGCGCCGCAGTATGTGATTCGCGAAACGACAGATACGCAGCCGGACGGCGCGCCCGCGCAGCGGCGCGGCAATGAGACGGATGACGCCCGCGCGGATTCGGACAGCCCGCGGACAGATGCGGCGTGCGCGGACGGGAACGTCCGGCAGGCAGGCACCTGTGGAGAAGAACTTCGGAAGGATCCGGAAGATTTATGCTGAGAAAGATTGTTGAAAAGAAAAATGCCGCGCTTTTTGTCACCGCGCTCATCACGGTTCTTCTGCTCTCTCTTCTGTGGCCGCTGCGGCTGTTTAAGCAGGACATTCCGTTCGCGGGCGGAGAGATCACACAGAGCTCCGGAGAAATTAATGACGGGAACGACGCCGGAGAATATTTCGCGGCGCAGTATCCGCATTTACAGAGCGTGCGGATATATATTTCCGGCGTTTCAAACGGAAGAGCGTTTAAAGCGCAGCTTTTCCATCAGGGAAAGGACGGCACGGAGCTGACCGCGGAGGAGCTCGTCCGTTTCCCGCAGGATGTGCCGGACTATGTGACGATTCCCGTGGACGCCGATCTGGTCCCGGGAGACACCTATATCCTGCTGCTGCGGGGAATTCATTCCTCGTTTACCGCGGGGCTTACCGGCACGCAGGAAGGAGACAGCGCGCCGCTGTATCTTGGAGGCTTCTATCAGGACACCTCGCTGAGCGGGCTCCATACCGCGATGGACCTGACCTACCGGGTTCCTCTGCAGAAGGGCAGAACGCTGGCAGCCGCGGCGGCAGTGCTTGCCGCGGGGGTTCTTGCCGCTTTTGCGGCCGTGCTCCGGTTCCGGAAGAGACCGGAGAAAAATACACTGGTTCCCGTGCTTACAGTCATGCAGTATGTCCTGACGCCGGTGATTCTTACCTTGGGCGCCGCTGCGGGAGTCGCCATCTGGCCGCTGAAGCTCTTTGATACAAGCCTTCTCGACATAGTGTTCTATGAAGCCGGCACCGCGGTCTTTGTCTTTTCCGCACTGTACGGACTCTGGCACAAACGGCCGGCCTTTACGGAAAGAGAGCGCGAAATGTCGTTCGGAGGGGCTGTATCCTCTGTCCGGCATCTTCTGAATATTATCTGCATCGCGCTGCTGTTCAAGTACTCTGCGGACTACATGAACGCGCTCAGCGATATCACGCACGATAATTCGCAGAACGCGATCATCATCCTTCTTTGCCTTGTCATGCTGATCATGGGCGATCTTTCGTGGGTGCTGAACGGATGGACGGCTCTTACGGCCGCGGGGGCTTCTGCTGCCGCCATCCTCTGGTATCACGCGCACAAAGAAGGGCCGCAGGTCCGGTATTATCTGGAACACAACAGCGTTTTCCGCTCGTCCGCGGCAGCCTTTGTGTTCGCCGCCGTGACAGCAGTTTCCGTCATCGTCATGCTCGTGCGCCAGTCCGGCTGCCGGAAAAAGCTTCCGAAAGCGAAGCTTCTGACCGTGCTTCCTCTTACGGCACTCCTTATATGGATGCTGATCTTCCGGGGCCCCAGACAGTGGGTGCTTGTAATGGCTCCCATGATTGCTCTGTTATACGCGCGCTATCTGTTCTTTACGGACAGAAAGCTGTGGCTGCGGGATGTGTCCTGCGGCATTGCCCTGAACTTTGTGTGTTCGGGTCTTTACTCGATGCTGCACAGATACTACATCGCGTACGAATACAATCGTTTTTCGATGCAGTTTCATACGGTGACCGTGACGGCCTACTATCTGCTCATTGTGTCCGCGGTATCCGTAACGCTCCTTCTTTCGAAGCTGCGCGCATATCGGGGACTTCCGCTCCGGCAAAAGCTCCCCTATATCTGGAAAGAGGTCCTGTTCTTCGGCTTTACGGCTTCCTACATGCTGATGAGCCTTACAAGGGCCGGCATCGGCGGACTGTTCCTGTTCTGCGTCTTTTCCGCCGTTGCGCTCTGCGGAGGGAAGAAGGCGCGGATCAGAGGGCCGCTTGCCGCGCTTGCTTCGATGCTTCTGATTGTGCTGCTCACGTTCCCCGCGGTCTTTACCGGGCAGAGGCTGGTCTCCACGGTGGCAGACAGACCGCAGCGCTTTGAAGAAATCGAGCCGTATAATGACAGCCTTCTGCGGAACGTGCGCTGGGATTCCCGGTGGTTTATGAATCTGGAAATTTTCATCCGCGATTTCGGCGATCGAATTGTCGGCGGCGGAACCGGTTCGAAGCTGTACTTCAGGCTCGGATGGAACGGGCAGCGGGATTTCATGGACGAGCGTGAGAGGATCATGGGCGAGATCGAGGACGATATCGCGCAGGAGGCGGCCGCTTCGGAAGGGGCGCGCAAAGACGAACTGGAAGGACAGGAGGAGGCCATGCTTTCCGGAGATGGACAGGAGAGTTCTGCGGCGCAGGCAACCGGCACGGAAGGCTCACTGGACAACGGCGATCTTTCAAACGGCAGAGTCGAGCTCTGGAAGCGGTATCTGCAGCAGCTGCGGCTGAACGGCCATGATGAGATGGGAGTCGAACTGCTGGACGGACAGATAGCCGTGCACGCGCACAACGTCTATCTGCAGGCTGCCTACGACTTCGGTATTCCCGGAGGAATTCTGTTCCTTGGCTTTACTGTTTTGACACTGGCCGGAACATGGATATACTATGTAAAGAATCGCGCATGGAACCTGTATGGTTTTGTGCCGTTTCTGATCGCTTCGGGTTTCATGATCACGGGACTTGTGGAATGGATCTTCCAGTTCTGCAACCCGTATACGCTGGCACTCTTCCTCATGATCGCGCCGGTGCTGTTTCAGGAACCGGAAGACGCGGTGGAGGAATCCGCCGGATAATGCACTGCAAGACAGGTACTACGGATGGCTGACAACAGACAGACAAAAAAACCATTTAATTACGCCAAGTTCTGGCGAAGGACCGCGCTCATACTTTACGATATCATGAGCGTCATCCTCTCCTGCGCGCTCGCGCTTCTGATCCGGTATGAATTTCATATCGCAGAGGTGCCGGAGTATTTCTATGTTCCGGTGATGCGCGCGATGCCGCTGCTTGTCGCGGCAACCATCGCGATTTTCTGGTTTCTGAAGCTCTATAATTCTCTCTGGGCGTTCGCCGGGGAAACGGAGCTGCAGAATCTTGTGATCGCGTGTGTGCTGTCGGGGGTGGCGGGCGTTATCATCCTGCCGTTTTTCAAGATCGAGCAGCAGGCGGTGCCGCAGAGCTTTCATTTCATGTATGTGTTCCTTCTGATCACGCTGACCTTCATCAGCCGGTTTTCCTACCGGTTCCTCAGAAGCATGAAGCACAGGAACGCCAACAAGAACAACAGCGTCTCCGTCATGGTGATCGGTGCCGGCGAAGCCGGCAATATCATCATCAAGGAAATCCTGAACTCGCACTACAGCACGATGAATTTAAAGTGCATCATCGACGACAGTCAGGAAAAGTGGGGACGTTATATTCAGGGCATCAAGGTCGTCGGCGGCAGGGACCGGATTCTGGAAGCCGCGGCGGAGTACGACATTGACGAGATCATCATCGCAATTCCCTCGCTCTCAAGGCAGAAGCTCGCGGGCCTTCTGGACATCTGCAAGGAGACCAAGTGCCGGCTGCAGGTGCTGCCGGCTATTTATCAGCTGGTCAACGGCGAAGTCAGCGTTTCGAAGCTGCGTAACGTCGAAGTGGAAGACCTTCTCGGAAGAGAGCCTGTCCGGGTCGATATGGATTCGATCCTCGGCTACGTACAGGGCAAAACAGTCCTCATCACCGGCGGCGGCGGTTCGATCGGCTCCGAGCTTTGCAGACAGATCGCGGCGCATCATCCGGGACAGCTGATCATCGTGGACATCTACGAGAACAACGCCTATGATATCCAGCAGGAGCTGAAGAAAACGCATCCGGAGATGAAGCTTACGGTTCTGATCGCCTCGGTTCGTAACGCCGAAAGGCTCAACTGGATTTTCAAGAACTACCGGCCGGACATTGTCTATCACGCAGCAGCGCACAAGCATGTGCCGCTCATGGAAGACAGCCCGTGCGAAGCGGTCAAGAACAATGTCTTCGGGACCTTCAACACGGCGATGGCCGCGGCGCTGTACCATACGCAGCGCTTTGTCATGATTTCGACCGACAAGGCGGTCAACCCGACCAACATCATGGGCGCGTCCAAAAGGATCTGCGAAATGATCGTGCAGGCGTTCAACAGCGAGTATCCGGACACGAATTTCGTCGCGGTCCGCTTCGGAAATGTGCTGGGCTCCAACGGTTCGGTGATTCCGCTGTTTAAAAAGCAGATCGCGGCAGGCGGCCCCGTGACCGTAACAGACCCGAACATCATCCGGTATTTCATGACAATTCCCGAAGCGGTTTCCCTTGTGCTGCAGGCCGGCGCCTACGCGAAGGGCGGCGAGATCTTCGTGCTCGACATGGGCAAGCCGGTCCGCATTCTGGACCTTGCGGAAAACCTGATCAAGCTTTCGGGCTATAAGGTCGACGAAGACATCAGGATTGAATTTACGGGACTGCGGCCCGGTGAAAAGCTCTATGAAGAAATGCTGATGGACGAGGAAGGCCTGCGCGATACCGCGAACAGCCAGATCCATATCGGGAAGCCGCTCGACATTGACCGCGACCGCTTCTTCAGCCAGCTGATCGAGCTCAAGAAGGCTGCCTATGTGGAGTCGCCGGACATCCGCGAGTATGTGAAGGCGATTGTGCCGACGTATAAAAAGAACACCGAAGTCAACGATACGGCCATCAGAGAGCACGCTCTGGAGAACAGGGCAAACGAAAATTACGCAAAACAATGACGGGAGGACACTCCTATGCTGAGTACAAAGGATTTTTCCGGAATCGAACCGTTTGAAAAGAAAGTCTGGCTCTCGTCGCCGACCATGCACGGCGATGAACTGCGCTACATGAAAGAGGCGTACGAGACAAACTGGATGTCGACGGTCGGAGCGAACATTAACGAAGCAGAAAAGCAGATTGCACAGAAGGTCGGCTGCCGGTACGCGGTAGCGCTTTCCGCGGGCACGGCGGCGCTCCATCTTGCGACGAAGCTTGCGGGAGAGCGGCTTTACGGCATGGCAAGACCGTCGGAAGGAACGCTCCGGGGACACAAGGTGTTCTGCTCCGACATGACCTTTGACGCAACTGTGAATCCGGTCGCGTATGAGGACGGCGAAGCGGTCTTTATTGACACCGAACGGGATACCTGGAACATGGACCCCGCGGCTCTGGAAAAGGCGTTTGCACTGTATCCGGACGTCCGCCTGCTGGTGACCGCGCACCTGTACGGAACGCCCGGAAAGATCGACGAGATCAGAGAAGTCGCGAAAGCGCATGACGCTCTCATCATCGAGGACGCCGCGGAGTCACTCGGCGCGCTTTACAAAGGCCGGCAGACCGGGACCTTCGGAGATTACAACGCGATTTCGTTCAACGGCAACAAGATTATCACGGGGTCTTCGGGCGGTATGTTTTTAACGGACAGCAGGGAAGACGCCGACAAGGTCCGCAAGTGGTCGACCCAGTCGCGGGAAGCCGCGCCCTGGTACCAGCACGAGGAAATCGGATATAACTACAGGATGAGCAATGTAATCGCGGGTGTCATCCGCGGGCAGATTCCGTATCTTGACGAACACATCGCGCAGAAGAAGGCAATCTACGAGCGCTACCGCGAGGGACTTTCTGATCTTCCCGTCACGATGAATCCGTATGACGCGGATAACTCGGAGCCGAATTTCTGGCTCTCCTGTCTTCTGATCGACCCTTCCGCCATGTGCAGGCAGGTCCGGGGCGAAAAGCAGCCGCTGTTTATTTCAGAGCCCGGCAAAACATGCCCGAGCGAGATTCTCGAAGCAATAGGGAGCATCAACGCGGAGGGACGCCCGATCTGGAAGCCGATGCATCTGCAGCCGATTTACCGGATGAACGGTTTTGTTACGGCGAAGGGAAACGGCAGGGGGCAGAGCAACGCCTATATCGACGAGGGAGAAGCGCAGGATGTCGGCGCCGACATTTTCGCGCGGGGACTGTGCCTTCCTTCGGACAACAAGATGACAGAAGAGCAGCAGGACCGGATCATCGAAGTGATTCACAGATGCTTTGCGTAAGTGCCTGCCTGCCAGGAAGGAGAGACTGCCTTGAAACCCGGAATCTACGGAAAATATGGAAAGCGGCTGCTCGATATTGTTTTTTCCCTGGTGGGACTTATTCTGATCAGTCCGGTTTTTCTGACCGTGATGATCCTCGTCCGGGTGAAACTCGGCAGTCCCATATTCTTCCACCAGAACCGCCCCGGCAGGAACGGAAAAATCTTCGGGCTTTTGAAGTTCCGCTCCATGACCGATGCGCGCGGAAAGGACGGAGAGCTGCTGCCGGACGAACAGCGGCTGCCTCACTTCGGCAGAGTACTGCGTTCGACGAGCCTCGATGAGCTGCCCGAATTCATCAATATCCTGAAGGGGGACATGAGCTTTGTAGGGCCAAGACCTCTGCTTGTCCGGTACCTGCCTTATTACACCGAAGAGGAAATGCACCGGCACGACGTCCGGCCGGGTCTGACCGGCCTTGCGCAGATTCACGGCCGGAACGCCTTGAACTGGGAAGACCGGTTCCGGTATGATCTTCTGTATGCCGGGAACGTGACGTTTTCGCAGGATTGCAGGATTGTATTTGCGACGATCGGAAAAGTCCTGAAAAAGAGCGGTGTTCAGTCCGGCGCGGAGCAGTCGGTCGAAGACTTTGATGTCTGCAGGAAGCGGCAGGGAATGCAGCCGCTGCGCCGCATCGAGGAATTTGAATGAGACGAGGCAGGACGCGGCACGAAGCTGTTACGCCGCCGGCCGGGAGGAAGGATATGCGGAAAAAGAACGGGAAGCTGAATACGATCGCCGTACTGGAGAGCGCCTTTGTGCCTACGCCGGTGCAGGCGCTTTCCGGCGATTATTCGGAGAATAAGATTTATGTGAAACGGGACGATCTGATCCCGTTTTCTTTTGGCGGGAACAAGGTGCGCAAGGCGCAGTGTTTTTACGCGGACATCATGAAAGAGCAGCCGGATATCCTTGTGACCTATGGCTCGAATTCCTCGAATCACTGCAGGGTCATTTCCAATATGGCGGCTTCGATGGGAATTCCCTGCCATATCATTTCGAGTGATCATAACGTAGATGGGAAAGACGGGAGAGAACTCTTCAACCGGGAGCTTGTCGAACAGTCCGGTGCGGACGTGGAGACTGTTCCGGTATCCATGGTGCATGATACAATTGAGGCAAGGCTGGAAGACTACAGAAGACAGGGCATGCAGCCGTATTTCATTCCGGGCGGCGGTCACGGCGACATCGGCACCGACGCCTACACAAAGGCGTACGTCAACGAGTTTCTCGCGCAGATGAACGCACTGCAGATCGACTACCTGTTTCTGGCCTCCGGTACGGGCGCGACGCAGGCGGGCCTGATCTGCGGAAAGACCTTCATGAGCACGCAGCTGCGGCAGCTGAATCTCGCGGCGCAGTTCCGGGCGGACGGGAACCATAAAACCATTGACGCCGACCCGGACAAGCCGGTCATTGTCGGCATCAGCATCGCGAGAAAGGAAGAGCGCGGCCGGGAGGTCGTCAAGCAGAGCGTTCTCTCTTATCTGGAGCATTGCATGCACGGGCGGCAGTCGTGGTTCCGCGAAGAAGATCTGATCTTCGATGATCATTACATTCTCGGCGGATACGGTCTGTACAATGCGCAGGTTCTCGATACGATCGGGAAGGTGTTCCGGTGCGACGGCATTCCGATGGATACAACGTATACCGGTAAAGCCTTTACCGGAATGTTAAACTATCTTACGGACCATGGCATCCGCGGGAAAAACATTATGTTCCTGCATACCGGCGGAGCGCCGCTGTTTTTCGACAGGCTGTAAAAGAGGGGTTATTTCATGGACGAATACAATATCCTGATTCTGGCTGCCGGCACCCGCGACAAGGTTATCCGGGCGTTCCGGAAAGAATTTGCGGGGCAGGGCCTTGTGATTGCCGCCGACGCTTCGCCTTACGCGCCGGCGCTGTATGAGGCAGACAAGGCGTATATTGTGCCGCGCATTGACGCACCGGGATATATCGATTTTATACTGGAGATCTGCAGGAAGGAGAAGGTGCGGGCTGTTTTGACCCTGATCGATCCCGAGCTCTCGCTCCTTGCGAAGAACCGGGCGCGGTTTGCGGAAAACGGCGTGACGGTCATTGTCTCATCGTACGATCTGTGCGAGCTTTCTCTTGACAAGTACGCGATGTATGAAAAGCTGTGCGCCCTTGGCATGCCTACCGCACGCTGCTGGCTGACAAAAGAGGCATTTGACGCCGACAGGGAAAAGGGCGTTCCGGGCGCAGAGTACCCGGTCTTTGTAAAACCCAGAAAAGGCAGCGCTTCGATCGAAATCAACCTCGTGCAAAACGAAGAGATGCTGACCGCCCTCCTGCATGCGGACAGCGGTCTGATGATACAGGAGCTGATGCGCGGACAGGAGTACGGGTGCGATGCCTACCTTGATCTGATTTCCGGCCGCTGCACTTCCCTGTTCCTGAAGAAGAAGCTCCGTATGCGCGCCGGGGAAACCGACAAATCAGTGTCTGTCCACGAGCCTGCCGTAATGCGCAGGATCGCGGAATTTGCGGAAAACATGGGCTTCCGCGGCATGATCGACCTCGACCTTTTCCATGATGAAAAGGAAGACCTCTGGTATCTTTCCGAGGTCAACCCGCGCTTTGGCGGCGGCTATCCGCACGCCTTCGCCTGCGGTGTGAATTTCCCCGCGGCGATCCTGAATAACCTTCGCGGGCAGGAAAACTCCGCGGCGGACTTTGCGTACAAAGACGGCGTTTACATGATGAAATACAATGACATTGTCATACGGTCACAAGAGGAGCTGATAAAGTGAAGACGATTCTGATACTGGCCAACTCTTCGGGCGGGCTTTACGACTTCCGGAATGAACTGGTACTGGAGCTGCGCAAACACTATAAGGTGGCTGCGAGCCTTCCGGACAGCGTCAAAACAGATCTCCTCGAAAAAGAAGGCGTGGAAGTCATAAAGACACCGGTCAACCGGCGCGGTGTCAATCCGTTTGAAGACTTAAAGCTGCTCAAAACCTACAAAGACCTGATCCGCAGGTATCAGCCGGCGCTTGTTCTGACCTATACGATCAAGCCGAACATCTATGGCGGCATGGCCTGCGCGGCGCTCGGCGTTCCGTACATCGCGACAATTACCGGCCTCGGCAGCGCCTTTGAGAAAAAGGGCCTGTTTCTTTCGATGATTGAGATCATGTACAGGCGGGGACTGCGGAAGGCAGACTGTGTTTTCTTCCAGAATCAGGAAAACCTGAATCTGTTCCGGCAGTACAGCCTTGTTACGGGAAAATCGCGCCTTGTATCCGGCTCCGGCGTCAGCCTTGCCGCGCACCCGTTCATGGAATATCCGGAAGGAAATGACACGTATTTCCTTTATGTCGGGCGGATGATGCGCGAAAAGGGAATCGGGGAACTGCTGACCGCGGCAAGGCGGCTCTCCGGCGAAAGGGTGCATTTCGGTCTGATGGGCTACTGCGACGAAGACTGGCAGGAAAAGCTGGATGAGGCGCAGCAGCAGGGCTTTATTGACCAGCTCGGTTTCCATACGGAAGTCAATGAATATTACAAAAAGGCATCCGCGGTTGTGATGCCGACCTACCATGAGGGCATGTCGAACGTGCTCATGGAGGCGTCCGCCTGCGGACGACCGGTCATCGCGTCGAACATCAGCGGCTGCCGGGAAATCTTTGAAGACGGCGTGACCGGAATCGGCTTCGCGCCGAAATCGGCGGATTCTCTGACAGATGCCCTGAAAAAATTTCTCGCGCTCGACAGGGGACAGCGCGCGGCGATGGGACAGGCAGCCCATGACAAGATGGCCCGCGAATTCGACAGGACGAAAGTCACCGCGGCGTACATGCAGGAGATTGAGAAGGCGGTACTCACGAAATGAAAAAACTTTTGCTGATGGTGCCGATGCTCCACCAGGGCGGCTTCGAGCGCGTCTGCGTTCAGACCGCGCGGCTTTTGCAGGGTACCTTTGATGTCACGATCCTGATCTTTTCCGACAAGGACATCAACTATGATGTCACGGGCCTTCATATCATCAATATCGATGTGCCGAGCGTCCCGGGAAAAGCCGGGAAGCTCCGGAACGTCCTGAAGCGTGTCCGCAGGGTGCGGGCTTTGAAAAAACAAAACCGCTACGACATTTCCTACAGTTTCGGGTCCAGCGCCAATCTCATCAATGTTTTTACAAGGACAACTGAAAAAGTCGTGACAGGTCTGCGCTGTCAGACAGATCTCGAAGAGCCGCGGCAGGTGCGGCTATTCTGTAAAAGGTCGGACCGGGTGCTTTCCTGCTCGAAGGAAATTGTCGATGAGCTGGAGCAGGATTTTGGCTATAAGAGGAGCACCTATATCTATAATCCGCTGGCTGTGGAGGAGATTAATGAACGCGCGGAAGAGAAAATCAGCGATTTTCCGTTTCCGTGCGGCGATGAAGATCTGAAGGTCATCTGCAGCCTTGGCCGGGACGACAGAATCAAAGGCTTCTGGCATCTGGTTAAAGCGTTTTCGCTTGTACATGAAAGGCTCCCGCAGGCAAGGCTCATGATTCTGGGCGCCGGGCGTTTTGACGGCTGCAGAGAGCTTGCGGAAAAGCTCGGTGTAGGAGATGTGACCGCGTTTGCGGGCGTTCGAAAGAATCCTTTTCCATACGCTGCAAAATGTGATCTCTTTCTGCTGCCTTCGAACCGGGAAGGCTTTCCGAACGCTCTTCTGGAGGGCATGGCGCTCGGCCGCCCTGTGATCGCGGCGGACTGCGAGACAGGCCCGAGAGAAATCCTTCTTTCGGATGTGCAGTATCAGATGCTTTCGGAGGGGAAACTGACCGCAGAGGAAGAAGAGGGTGCAGGAAGATGCGGCGCACGCGCCGGCGCGTCTTCGGAAAGCCGCAGAAGCGTGAAGGGCATTGTCCGCGGCGCTTACGGCTTCCTCGTTCCCGATATGGACGATCATGAGGATTATGACGCCGCCAACATAACGGAAGACGACAGAATCCTCGCGAAAGCGATGCTGCAGATGCTGGAAGACGAAGAACTGCAAAGACACTACAGCGAGGCCGCAAAAGAACGCGCACTGACGTATACGCCGGACCGGTACCGGCAGGCGCTTACGGACACGCTGACGGATATTCTGGAGAACCGAGTGTTATGAAGATAGCATTTCATCTGAACTGCCTGACCCACGGCGGAGCCGAGCGCGTTGTCACCAATCTGGCGGGACAGTTCGCAGAGCACGGCGATGAAGTCATCGTGGCAACCGAATGGACCGATCCGAACGAATATGAACTGCACCCTTCCGTCCGCAGAGTTCATGTAGGACTTCTGCCTGCCGAAGAAGGAAAGGGAAGAGCCGGTAAAGCACTCGCACGGCGCTCTCACCTGCATGATTTCATGGTGCGGGAAAAGCCGGATGTCCTTGTCGCGTTCGCGAGAAAGGCCATTTACCGCTCGCTTTCCGCCTGCCGCGGGACCGGCGTTCCGGTTGTCATCAGCGTCCGCGTCGATCCGAAGGCAACTTATACAGGCGCTTTGAATTCGATCATGATCAGGCTCCTTTTCGGCCGCGCCGCGGGCGGCGTTTTCCAGACGCCCGACGCACGGGATTTCTTTTCGGAGGACATCAGAAGACGCTCGGTCGTCATACTGAATCCGGTTACGCAGAAGTATATCGACGCGCCGGACACGCCGCTCTCTGCAAGGACAAAGACGGTTGTCAGCGTGGGGCGACTCGTCTTTTTCAAGAATCAGACCATGCTCGTACACGCATTTTCCAAGGTGCATGAAATGCATCCGGACTATGTCCTGAAAATCTACGGCCCCGATTCGGGGGACGGCGCGAAGACAAGCATTAAAGAAGCCATCCATGAACACCATCTGGAAGACGCGGTATTTCTAATGGGCGACTGCAGCACGCTTGAGAAGGAGATCCGGGACGCGGCTTGTTTTGCCTTCTCCTCTGACTATGAAGGCATGCCGAACGCTCTGATGGAAGCCATGGCTCTCGGCCTCCCTGTAATTTCAACGGACTGCAGGCCGGGCGCACCCCGCATGCTGATTCAAAGCGGCGGGAACGGTCTTTTAGTGCCTGTCGGCGATACGGACCGGATGGCACAGGCAATTCTGTATATGATCGAAAATCCACAGAAGGCGCAGGCTATGGGAGAGCGTGCGAGAAGAATCCGGGAGCGTGCGAACGAAGAAGTCATTTACAGGCAGTGGCGTGATTTTCTTTTGGAGGTTTCCGCGCATGGAAGACGCAGCTAGAAAAGAGGCGCCGCACATCGTTCTGTATATCGGCTCTCTCCAGAAGGGAGGCGCCGAGCGGGTGATGGGAAATCTCGCCGAGTATTTCTACGCGCAGGGGATGCGCGTGACGCTTGTAACGACGTATTTCCATCCGCCGGAATATGTGCTGCCGCACGGGGCGTGGGACCCTGTGACAGGGGAGCCGTCAGAGAACGAAGCCGGCATCCGGAGAGTCTATTCGGATCCCCCGGCGGATTTACTTACGGGCGGAAGACTGCATAACTTCAAGGTCCGTTTTGACAATCTTCGCGGTATCTGGAGGCGCCTTTCACCGGATCTGATCCTTTCCTTTTCCGGCAAGAACAACCTGATGGCGGTCGCGACCGCGAAAGGTTTGAAGCATACAATTACAGATAACAGAGGGAGGCAGGCAGGGCGGCCGCTCCCGGTTGTTGTTTCGGTGCGCGGCATGCCGGCACGCGAATACAGCGGCAGAGGTATGAAACTGTGCGCGCAGGCGTTGTTCGCGCATGCCGCAGGCGTTGTACTGCAGACGAAAGGCGCGGCGAAATATTTCCGGCGCGCGGTCCGGAAAAAGTCGGTCATTCTGCCGAATTCAATCCATCCGGCGTTTCTGCGGCCGCCCTATGAAGGAAAACGGCGCAAGGAGGTAGTCTGCGTCGGGCGCCTGGACGGGAACAAGAATCAGGGAATGCTGATCCGCGCGTTCGCAAAGACGCGGGATGCGCACCCCGAATATACGCTGCATATTTACGGCGACGGCAGGAAAAGAGAGGACTTCGAGACGCTTTCGGAGGAGCTGGGGATCCGGGATCGCGTTGTTTTTCACGGGGCTGTGTCCGGCGTTGACAGACGCATTGACCAGTCTGAAATTTTCGTACTTCCGTCCAAAACAGAGGGTATGCCGAACGCTCTGATCGAGGCGATGAGCCTCGGCCTTGCCTGCATCTCGACAGACTGTCCGTCGTATGGCCCGCGGGACCTCATCCGGGACGGTGAGAATGGTTTTCTTGTCCCGGTGGACAGGGATGATATAATGGCAGAAAAGCTGGCAGTGCTGATGTCCGATCCGGCGCTTCGCGCAAGGCTTGGCGCGGCGGCCGCCCGTGTGCAGGAGCTGTACAATCCGGACAGAATCAACCGGCAGTGGCTGGACTACCTGAAGGGTCTTATGTGCCGATGAATTTCAACTCGCTGATCTTTATCTATCTGTTTCTGCCGGCAGCTGCGGCAGGATTTTTTCTTTCGGGAAAACATGGCAGGCGGGCAGCCGACGGATTTCTTCTGGCTGCCGGTCTTGTTTTCTATACCTTCGCGGGAATTCCGGCGGCCCTGCTGCTTCTTGCCTCTTCCGCGGCAACATTCGCGCTGACAGATTGTTCGCGCAGAGTGCGGGAAAAAGGGCGCTCCGGAAAAGCTGCCTTTCTCCTTGCGCTCTTTCTGAATATCGGACTGCTTCTGTTTTTCAAGTATACGAATTTCTTTCTGAATACCGCGGGCACGCTCCTGCAGAGACAGCTTCCGCAGCCTTCTATTCTGCTGCCTCTGGGCATCAGCTTCTACACGTTTTCCCAGCTGGCTTTCTGCGTGGAGCGCTATCATGGAAAGCTGGGCAGTGTAACGTTTCCGCAGTACCTGCTCTATGTTTCCTACTTTCCGAAACTTTCTCAGGGACCGATCATGCAGCCTTCGGCCTTCTTTGCGCAGCTTTCGGGAGAAAACAGAATGCGGCCGGATGCGCGCCGCTTTGTGACAGCTGCGCAGATGTTCACGCTGGGCCTGGCCAAAAAGCTTTTCCTCGCGGATACGTTCGCGAAGGCCGCGGCCTTCGGATATCAGAATTACAGGAACTGCACGACGTTTGACGTGATCATCGTCATGCTTTCGTATACGCTGCAGATTTATTTTGACTTTTCGTCGTACTGCGATATGGCCTCGGCGGTCTCTTTGATGCTGAACATCGATCTGCCTCTGAACTTCAACTCGCCGTACAAGGCGTTTTCCGTGACGGAGTTCTGGAAGCGCTGGCATATTTCGCTGACGGACTTTTTACGAACCTATGTGTATTTCCCGCTTGGCGGTTCCAGAAAAGGGAAGCTCCGCACATACAGAAATATCATGATCGTCTTTCTGATCAGCGGTTTCTGGCACGGCGCGAACTGGACGTTTGTCGTCTGGGGACTTCTGCACGGCGCGGCGCAGTGCTTCGAGCGGATTTTCAAGAAGCCGCTCTCGTATGTTCCCCGGGGGATCCGGTGGTTCTTCACGTTCTTTTTCGTCAATGTCGCCTGGCTTCTGTTCGGCGCATCGTCGTTTGAACAGTGGCGGTATCTGACCGCGCAGCTTTTCAACGGAGGCTACATTCTGAATCAGGAGCTGGCGGGGCTTCTGCGGATTCCGGGGCTGCGCGCGGCTTTTCAGCTTCTGGGATTGCAGGTTTCGGACAGCGTTGTTTTTACGGTGTCCGCGATCGTGCTTCTTGGCGCCGGACTGTATATCTGCCTCTTTACGAAAAATCTGCAGGAGCGCAGGTACAGGGCAGGGAAACCGCAGCTGGTTATGACGGCGCTCCTTCTTGTCCTTTGCGCGGCTTCAACGGGAACCGTATCCAACTTTATTTATTCAAACTTTTAAAGACGAGGAGAGGCGCGCAGCGCGATGAACGAAAAACGATGGATTAAAAACTTCATCATCCTTACGGCAGCTGTTACCGCGGGCGTTTGTGTCTACACCGCGGTGCTGGATCCGTTTTTCCACTATCACGCGCCGCTTCCGGGATTTTACTACAAGCTGGAAAATCAGCGGGCGCAGAACGACGGCATCACAAAGCACTTCGATTACGACAGCCTGATTACCGGCACCAGCTTTACCGAGAATTTTCATACAACGCAGTTTGACAGTCTCTTTGACGCTTCTTCGGTCAAGGTGCCGTATCCCGGCGCTTCCTATCGGGAAGTCAATGACAATTTAAAGACCGCGTTCCGGACGCACAGCGGCATCCGCTTTGTCCTTCGCAGTGTGGAAGACTCCTACCTGATTGAGGATAAAGATACACTTCACAAGGAGATGGGCGAATATCCGACCTACCTGTATAACCGGAATCCGTTTGACGACCTGAAGTATCTTCTGAACAAGGATGTGATCGCGGGCTACTGCCTGCCGATGACAGCGCGGAGACTCCTGAATGGAGAAGGCGGTGTGGACTCCTTCGATTCCTACAGCGCGGCGCCGGAGACAGCGGACGGACAGGAGAAAGCGCTGCGCGAACTTTCGGACTATCGGAAAGAACTCCAAGGTATGCCGGGGAGTGTGCCGCAGGAGGAGCTGACAGCCGAAGAGGCGGAGATGGTAAAGGAGAATGTCTCGCAGAACCTCGTTTCGATCGCGAAGGCGCATCCGGATACACAGTTTTATTACTTTGTACCGCCGGTCTCCATTGCGCGCTGGGGAACCATGTACGCGCAGGGAATTCTGTACAAACAGATACAGGCGCAGGAGCTTGCGTTTTCGCTGCTGCTCTCCTGTGATAATGTACAGCTTTATTCCTTCGCGGAGGATACCGCGCTCTGCACGGACTTCTCTCATTATGCCGATTCGGTGCACTATAACGCGGAAACCGCGGGAGAGCTGATGCGCAGAATCCATGCAGGGGAAGGCAGAGTCACGAAGGAAAATCTGCGGGAGCTGCTGGATTTTGAGAAAAGCTTTTACGGAAGCTATGACTATGCGGCACTGCTTGCGCCGTCTTTGAACACTACATCCAGATGACACGGGATACTGGAGGTTCATATGTGTGGAATATCAGGACTATGTTGTTTTGCAGGAGACGCAAAGGGCGCGGTCCATGCAGTCAATGAATGGATGAAAGACCGGGGCCCGGACGCGGAGGGCATCTGGACCAGCGCGGACGGCGCTGTTACGCTGGGACACAGACGGCTCTCGATCATTGACCTTTCGCCTGCAGGCTCCCAGCCGTTCCGGTCAGCGGACGGCCGTTATACGATCGTTTTCAACGGGGAAATCTATGATTATCAGAAGCTCCGGCAAAAGCTTCTTTCGGAGAAGAAAGTTACTGGATTTCGGGGGACGTCGGATACGGAAGCGCTCGTGGAAGCCTGCGGAGCATTTGGCGTGAAGAAAACGCTGCAGATGTGCAAAGGTATGTGGGCAGCCGCTGTTTATGACAGCCGTTGCAAAACACTGACGCTCACGCGCGACCGCGTCGGAGAAAAACCGCTCTATTTCGGCTGGGTACATACGGACAATGCGGCGGATGGCAGGGAATCGTTCGCGTTCGCCTCAGACATCGGCGCGCTTACGAAAATCCCGGGCTTTTCGAACAGAATCCGGCGGGATGTGCTGCCGCTCTATTTCCGCTACGGTTATATTCCGGCGCCATATACAATCTATGAAGACCTGTACAAGCTTGTGCCGGGCAGCATGCTGACGCTGGAAGCGCCGTATGATAAATTCGATGTGCCTGCGGATTTATACGGTGAATGCCACAGAACGGACAGCGGATGCTATGAGGGCAAAGGCTTCCGCTATGAACTTTACTGGTCAATGAGGGATGCCGCTGTCGAAGGCTTCCGGAATCCGTTCCGCGGCACGAGAGAAGAGGCGGCGAATGAGCTGGAGCGCCTTTTAAGGGAAGCGGTCCGCGGGCAGATGGTCGCGGATGTGCCGCTTGGCGCTTTCCTTTCTGCCGGCATCGACTCTTCGACGGTCGTGTCGGTCATGCAGTCGCTGGCGCCCGGAAAAGTCAGGACATTCACCATCGGCATGAAAGACGACGCCTATGACGAAGCGCCTGCCGCCGCCGAAATCGCAAGGCACCTCGGCACAGAACATACGCAGCTGTATATCAGCGAGCAGCAGGCGCAGTCGGTGATTCCGAAGCTCGCGGGCATGTTCGGGGAACCGTTCGCGGACTCTTCGCAGATCCCGACCTATCTCGTAAGCCAAATGACGAGGGAACATGTTACGGTGTCTTTATCGGGAGACGCGGGAGACGAACTGTTCTGCGGCTACCGCTCTTACGCGTCCCTCTCGCGGATCTGGGGAAAGATGCAAAGCGTGCCGTATGGCGTCCGCAGGATCGCGGGCGCGGCGCTGCTTCATAATCCGCTGCCGGAGCCTTCTTTGTACAGAACAAAAGGCATGCTTCTGCAGGCGGACGGGCCGCTTTCTCTGGGAAGACTTCAGCGGAACGCGGAGTTTGGCATCCGCGGCCGGATTCCAGATGAGATCGCGCTCGCCGGCAGCGCTGCAAAAGGCTCCGCGGCTCCTGCCGCAGCCGAAGAATACCTGCCGGAGCTTCTCTTATCCGATGCCTGCAGGGACGCGATGCTCAGAGATCTTCTGCAGTATCATCCGGATGATATTCTGGTCAAGGTGGACCGCACCGCGATGGCAGTTTCCCTTGAAACAAGAGTTCCGCTGCTCGACCGCGACATCGTGGAATTTGCGTGGACGCTGCCGGTTTCCTACCTCCGGAACGATCAGGAGGGCAAGCTTGTTTTGAAGGACGTCCTGTACCGGTATGTGCCGAAGAGCCTTCTGGACCGCCCGAAGAAAGGATTTTCGGTGCCGGTAAAAAAGTGGCTTCTGTCCTCTGCGCTCCGGCCGTTTGCGGAAGACCTGCTGCAGCCGGATAAAATCCGCAGGCAGGGATATCTCGACGCGGAGCTCGTCTCGCGTCTCTGGTCAGACCTTACCGACAGAGGCATTTACAGGCCGCAGATCTGGTATATTCTGATGTTCCAGAACTGGCTTGAAAAAACTATACAAAACAATTAAAATTTTGCCGTGTCTTTTGAGACAGAACAGTTAAAGCCGCGGGGCTTTGGGAGAGAAAAATGGATCTTTACGAAAAACTGGTAAACGGAGAGGAAAAACTCGCGCTGGTAGGCCTTGGCTATGTCGGGATGCCGATCGCGGTTGCTTTCGCGAAGAAGATCAAGGTTATCGGCTTCGACTTCAATGAAGCGAAGATTGAGAAATACAAGAACGGCATCGACCCCACAAACGAGGTCGGCGACGAGGCGATCAGAGAAACAACGGTGGAATTTACCGCAGATCCGAAAAGACTCCGGGAAGCGAAATTCATCATCGTTGCGGTTCCTACACCGGTCAATGACGACCATACGCCGGACCTTACGCCGGTTGAAGGCGCTTCCCGTTTTGTCGGACAGAATCTGACAAAAGGGACAGTCGTTGTTTTCGAGTCCACGGTTTATCCGGGCGTGACCGAGGAAACCTGCATCCCGATTATCGAAAAAGAGTCCGGCCTGAAGTGCGGCACCGACTGGAAAATCGGTTACTCTCCGGAGAGAATCAACCCCGGCGACAAGGTGCACCGCCTCGAGACGATCACGAAGATTGTTTCCGGCATGGACGCAGAAACGCTGGATACGATCGCGAAGGTTTACGAGCTGGTCGTAAAGGCAGGCGTGCACAGGGCGGAGTCGATCAAGGTCGCGGAAGCCGCGAAGGTCATCGAGAATTCCCAGCGGGATATCAACATCGCGTTCATGAATGAGCTTTCGATTATCTTCCACAAGATGGGAATCGACACAAAGTCCGTGCTCGAAGCCGCGGGGACCAAGTGGAATTTCCTGAACTTCCGTCCGGGGCTTGTCGGCGGTCACTGCATCGGCATTGATCCGTACTATCTGACTTACCGTGCGGAACAGTTCGGCTATCACTCCCAGATCATTCTTTCGGGCAGACGGATCAACGACGATATGGGCAAATACTGCGCCGAATCGCTGGTCAAGCTTCTCATCCGGAACGATATCCCGGTCAAGAACGCTAAGGTCGCGATCCTCGGCTTTACCTTCAAGGAAAACTGCCCTGACACGCGCAACACCAAGGTCATGGACATTGTAAAGGAACTGCGCGAGTACGGCATCGAGCCTCTGATTGTAGATCCGGAGGGCGACGCAGCGGAGGCAAAGCGCCTCTACGGCATCGACTTCCATCCGATGAGCGATGTTCAGAACATGGACGCTGTCCTGATGGCTGTCAAACACAAAGAGTTTGCATCGCTGACGCCCGAAAAGATCGCTTCGTTCTTCAATCCGAAGTGGACAGGAAAGGTGTTTGCCGACCTCAAAGGCGTCTTCCGCAGGGAGGATTTCACGCAGGAAAAGGGCTGGGATTACTGGAGACTATGATGGCGGACATCATCCATATCACAGATCCTTCGGCGCAGGAGCTTTCTGCCTATGCCCATCTGAACGAGAATCAGCTGCGGCATTATTATGAGCCCGCGCCCGGTATCTTCATCGGGGAAAGCCCGAACGTGATTCTGCGCGGGCTGGATGCGGGATACGAACCCGTGTCACTGCTGACCGAGGAGAAGTATATAGAGACAGAGGCGGCTCCGATTATCGAACGCCTCGGCGGTGTACCGGTGTATACGGCACCGCTGCCCGTTTTGTCGCAGATCACGGGATACCATCTGACGAGAGGCATCCTGTGCGCTTTCCGCAGAAAACCGCTGCCTTCCGTAACGGATATCTGCCGGGGAGCCCGCAGAATCGCTGTTCTGGAAAACATAGAAAATCCGACCAATGTCGGCGCGGTCTTCCGGAGCGCTGCAGCCCTTGGCGTTGACGCGGTGCTTCTTACGAAAGACTGCAGCGATCCGCTGTACCGGCGCACGCTCCGCGTTTCGGTCGGAACCGTATTTCAGGTTCCGTGGACGTATTTCCCGGGGAGCTGGCCGGAAGAGGGCCTGTCCCTTCTGCGTGAACTGGGCTTTGAGACAGCCGCGATGGCGCTTCGGGATGACACGGTCCGCATTGACGATCCGAAGCTTCACGCTGCACCGAAGCTTGCGATTGTTCTGGGAAACGAAGGGGACGGTCTTGCCGCGAAGACGATTGCGGACTGCGATTATACGGTCCGGATTCCGATGGCTCACGGCGTGGATTCCCTGAATGCCGCAGCGGCAGGCGCGATCGCGTTTTATGAACTCTGCAGGAAATGAATTGCTGCCGCGCGGAGCCTGCCGTGCCGGAAGGAAAGGTAACACATGTCGAATCTCATATTCAGCCTGAATGCCACAATGCCGGTTTTTCTCGTGATGATGCTTGGGTACATCTTCCGGAAAACCGGCTTTATTTCTGAGAGCTTCGCCTCGTCAATGAATTCCTTTGTCTTCAAAATCGCTCTGCCCGTGAACCTGTTCGTCCAGCTTTATGAAGTGGACTTCTGGAAGCTCTGGGATACGTCGTATGTTGTGTATTGTTTTGCCGTATCATTACTTTCGGCGCTCATCGCATTTGCCTTTTCGTTCCTTGTGCGGGACAAGGACAGCCGCGGAGAATTCGTGCAGGGTGCCTACAGAAGCAGTGTGTCGCTCCTTGGCATGACCTACATGGAAAACATCTACAATGACGGCGCCATGGGTACGCTGATGATGCTCGGAAGTGTTCCTTTATACAATGTGCTCGCGGTTCTGGTGCTGTCTCTGATGAAACCGGGCGGAGGAACGATTGACAGGGCGCGCCTTCGCGGCGCGTTCATCGGCATTTTGAAGAATCCGATTATCTGGGGGATTCTGCTTGGCTTCGGCTGGTCTTTATCCGGCCTGCATATGCCGGAAATGCTTTCCAGGACGGCAGGCTATATCGGACGGATAGCCAGCCCGATGGGACTGATCGCACTTGGGGCGAGTCTTGACTTTGCGGATATCCGGCGGAAAATCGGGCCGATTCTGGGGGCAAGCACCCTCCGGCTGCTTGTCTTTACAGCGCTCTTTGCGCCGCTTGCGCTCGCGCTAGGCTACCGAGGACAGAAGCTGGCTGCCGCAATTATCATGCTCGGCTCCGCGGGAACGGTGGCAGGCTATGTCATGGCGAAGAGCATGGGACACAAAGGGACGGTTTCCTCCGGCACTGTGATGCTGACAACGGTTCTCAGTCCCTTTACATTGACGCTCTGGATCTGGCTGTTCCGTACACTCGGCGATCTATAGGGCGGGTGGCCGCAGCTTTGTTTTTACGCAGGGAGTGACTTATGACACGGAATGTGATTATCACGGTAACAGGAACGCACGAAACGGACGGGGTCCGGCAGGATCCGGTTGTTACAACAGCTTCCGGCCGGCACTTTGTGCAGAACGGAAAGCATTATCTTTTATACGACGAGCTTCCGGACGGAGCGGACGGCGTTGTTCAAAATATAGTCAAATTCAACGGGCAGATACTGGAAGTTACGAAGAAGGGCGCGCTGGAATCCAGAATGACCTTTGAAAAAGGCAAAATGAATGTCACGCATTACAAGACTCCGGCGGGCATTCTGGAGCTTGGCATGACCGCGAAGGAAATTGTATTGACAGAGAGCAGGGCGCGCGTGGAAATCCGCGTGGACTATGAGCTGCACGCGGGCGGACGCAAAGTGCAGGACAGTACCGTGATTATCTCGGCGGTGCAGCAGCCGATTGTGTAGGCGGGCGAACCGCGGGAGTTCCGGGGACGCCTGATCGCTTTCCCGGCGTGGCGGGAGTTCCGGGGACGCTTGAGCGCTTTTTGCAAGAAGCTCTTCTTGCAAAAACCCACAATTTGAAAATTTGCAAGAAGGATAATGTAAATGACCGACAAGCTTTCTTGCAATATAGCAGAAATGCGGGTTTGCGCAGAAGGCTTTCTTGCAAAACCGGAAAATCTTCAGATCTGCACGAAATTGCGGGAAATTGCAAGAGCAGGCGCGGCTTACCCGAGCTCTTGCGCGGCTTGCCCGGCTGCCCGCACGCCAATCCGTGCAAGAGCATGGCCTTTCATGGTATAATACATAAATTACGACATGCGCCTTTTCGCGCGCATTTTCTGCATCAGGAAAAGAGGAAGATCAATGAGCTATCAGAACATAAAGTTTCCGGAAGGCAGCGTGTTCACGGTGACCGGCGGAGCCGGCTTCATCGGATCGAACATCGCGGGAGCTCTGCTGGACATGGGGTATACTGTCCGCGTGATGGATAACCTTTCCACAGGGCATATCGAGAATATCGAGCCGTACATGAAAAATGAAAGATTCACGTTCCTGCAGAAAGATATCCGTGATCTGGATTCCTGCATGGAAGCCGTGAAAGGCGCAGATTATGTCATTCACCTCGCCGCCTGGGGATCGGTGCCCAGAAGCATTGAGATGCCGCTTCTGTACGAGGAAATCAATATCAAAGGCACTTTGAACATGATGGAAGCCGCAAGACAGAACGGGGTATCGCGTTTTGTCTACGCTTCGAGTTCCTCGGTATACGGCGATTCAACAACGCTCCCCAAGAAGGAAGGCTTCGAAGGCAATGTCCTTTCACCTTACGCACTGACCAAACGAACCGATGAGGAGTACGGAAAGCTTTACAAGAAACTGTACGGGTTGAACACCTACGGAATGCGCTTCTTCAATGTCTTCGGCAGGCATCAGGACCCGGACGGCGCGTATGCCGCGGTTATTCCGAAGTTTATCCGGCAGCTCCTGTCGGGAGAGCGCCCTACAATTAACGGGGACGGCAGACAGAGCCGGGACTTCACGTATATCGACAATGTCATTGAGGGATGCCTGCGCGCGTGCGCGGCTCCGGAAGAGGCGGCAGGAACTGCCTATAACATCGGCGCCGGCGGAAGAGAGTATCTGATCGATGTCTATCATGACATCTGCAATGCCCTCGGCGTAGAGGTGGAGCCGGTGTTCGGACCGCCGAGAGCCGGCGATATCCGGGATTCCAACGCGGATATTTCCAAGGCGGCGGAAAAGCTCGGCTATGATCCTTCGTATGATTTTGCTGCCGGCATCAGGCTCGCGATTGACTGGTACAGGGAATACTTCTCGCAAAACAGAACCGGCGGTGAAAAATCTTGAAAATTGCGGTCCGATTAGACGATATCACGCCCGACATGGACTGGGTGAAATTTAACAGATTCAAGGAACTGATGGACCGGTATTATGTCAAGCCCCTGATCGGCGTTGTGCCGCTGCCGGAGGACAAAGGCCTTTCCCGCGGGGAAGCGCGCTCTGATTTCTGGCCGTATGTCCTCTCCCTGCGCGACGAGCTCGGCTGGGAAATCGCCATGCACGGCCTGCACCATGTGTACACGACGAAGCGCGGCGGCATGTTTCCGCTCAATCACCAGTCCGAATTCGCGGGTATTCCTTATGAAAAACAGCGCAAGATGATTGAAATCGGCAAAAAGGTGCTGGCGGATCATGCGATTGTCACGGATATCTTCATGGCGCCGTCGCATACCTATGACAGCAATACCCTGAAAGCGCTTCGGGAAAACGGCTTTACGCGCATGACCGACGGCTTTGGAAAGCTGCCGTATCTCTATGACGGCATCACATTTTATCCGGTAGCTTTCCGGCAGCAGTCCAGCCTGCATAAGAAAAACGGCGTTACGACGTTTGTCGTGCACTGCAATACGCTTGAAGAGAAAGACTTTGCCCGCTATGAGAAGATTTTTCAGGAGCAGCAGATGCTGCCGTACAGAGAACTTCTGTATTACCGGCCGGTGAAGAGAGGCATCGGAGGAAGAATGATCGAAAGGGCGATGGCCTCGGCAAAGCGGATGCTGGTATCGGCGGGCAGATAACGGCCGCCGCGGGGAACAGCGGGAGAAAATCGAAATGACGAATACAGAACCGATCCGTGTGCTCCATGTACTCGGCAAGCTGAATATGGGCGGCGCGGAAAGCCGTATTATGGATCTTTACCGTCATATCGACAGGGATAAAATTCAGTTTGACTTTCTGGTGCATTACGGTGTTTCAAAAGCCGCGTGCGGAGGAGATGACAGCACGGAAAATCTGCTGCGTCTTCGCCCGAAGGAATTCTTTGATGATGAGATAACGGCACTTGGCGGCAGAATCTATGTCCTGCCGCGTTTTGACGGCCGGAACCTTCTGCGCTACAGGAAGGCGGCCGGCGCCTTCTTTGCCGGCCATCACGAATTCGCCGCCGTGGAAGGGCATATGACCAGCATGGCCTCTGTGTATCTGCCGCTCGCGAAAGCGGCAGGAGTTCCGCTTACGATCGCGCACGCCAGAAGCGCCGGCGTGGACCCGGGACTACGGGGGCTTGCGACAAGATGGCTGCGAAGACCGCTCCCGAAACGGTGCGACTGCATGCTCGCCTGCTCGCGGCCTGCAGGCATCAGCGTTTTCGGTGAAAAGGCATGCCGCGAAGGCAGAGTGCAGTTTATGCCGAATGCGGTGGATCTTTCAGCTTTTGCTTTCAACGCGGAAGCGGAGCAAAACAGAGTCCTGCTGCGAAAGCAGTTCGGTTTTCCGGACGGCGCTTCGGTCATCGGCCATGTCGGCCGCTTTGATCCCGTGAAAAACCAGGCGTTCCTGCTGCCGGTTCTTTTAAAGCTGCGGGAGGATTATCCGGAACGGGACTTCCGTCTCCTTTTGATCGGCGGCGGTGTAAACATGGGAGACGTCGAGGCAAAGGCGCGGGAGAGAGGACTTTCAGACGCGGTCGTTTTTGCCGGGGAAAGGACTCCTGCGGAGACCGCAAAGCTCTACGCGGCGATGGATCTGTTCACGCTTCCGTCTCTTTATGAAGGACTGCCGGGTACGGTTATCGAAGCGCAGGCCGCGGGACTTCCCTGCGTGATTTCCGACAGCATTACGGATGAAGTATGTATTACGGAGGAAGTTCTGCAGAGTCGCATTACGGACGCGGGCGCATTTGCGAAAGATCTTGCCGCGATGCAGGTCATGACAGCGGCGCCGAGGCAGCAGCGTTCTCTGGAGGCGCGGGAAAAGCTGTCCGCCGCCGGCTATGAAGTGAGCGCGGCGGCAAAGAGACTGCAGGCGTGGTATCTTCGCGGAGGCAGAGGAACCATATGAGTATATCGGTTTACCTTCGAAGGTTCCTGACCGATCCGAAGATCCGCTTCGGATATCTGGCGAAGGCGGGATTTTATAACAGGCTGTCCGATGAAGAATTTATCCGGCGCCGCTACAGACTCTTTTTCGGCACAGAGCCGGATCTTGACAATCCCCGCACCTATACGGAAAAGGTGCAGTGGCTCAAGCTCCATGAGAAAAATCCGTCCTATGCCGGATTGGTCGACAAATATGAGGTCAAGGCATTTGTGCGGCAGGCACTTGGAGAAGAGCATGTCGTACCGGCGTATGGCGTGTATGATTGCTTTGACGATATTGACTTTGAAAGTCTACCACAGCAGTTTGTGCTCAAATGCACACATAATTCCGGCGGCGAAGTGCTGGTCAGAGACAAGAAGAAGCTGGATCTTGCAGCCGCGCGGCAGAAAATCAACACCTGCCTGAAGGTCAATTATTATTACACCGGCAGGGAATATCCATATAAAGAAGTAAAGCCGAGAATCCTTGCGGAAAAGCTTCTTCTGCCCGCGGACGGCAGTGAGCCCAGAGATTATAAGGTGCATGTCTTTAACGGCAAGGCGGCATTCATTCAGGTAGACAGCGGCCGGCACTCGGCCGCACATGTGAAAAATTTCTACACGACGGACTGGACGTATATCCCGGTCAGCAACGGCGTACCTTCGGACCCGGCTCTGCCGGCGCCGGACCTTCCCTGCACGGATGAGCTGCTGGCGCTTTCGGAAAAACTGACAGAAGCGGTCGGGAACCCGCCGGTGCTACGCACCGACTTTTATGTTGTGGACGGACAAATCTATTTCGGAGAAATTACGTTTTTTCACGGCTCGGGGTTTGATCCGTTCGACCCGCCGGAGTACGACCGGAAATTCGGAGATATGATCCGGCTGCGGTAGCGGCGCACTGCGCGGCGGGCTGTCAGAGGCGGCGGAAACCGGGACGCAGCAGCGTGAAGACTGCGCCGGACGTATGAAACACAGGATTGATTTATGTGCGGAATCTGCGGATACATTTTGAAAAGGACAATTTCACAGGAACAGCTTTCGCGGATGAATGACACGATGATCCGGAGAGGGCCGAATGACGCCGGCGCGGAAGTTTTTGCGGCTTCCGGCGGATATACGGTCGGTCTTGCGCAGAGAAGACTTTCGATTCTCGATCTCTCTCCCGCAGGGCATCAGCCGATGCATTCTGCGGGCGGAGAAGTCACGATCGTCTATAACGGGGAAATCTACAATTATCAGGAAATCCGCAGGCAGCTGCCGGATTATCCGTTCCGCTCCAGCTGCGATACCGAGGTAATCCTCGCGGCGTACCTTGCGTGGGGCATTGACTGCGTCCGCCGTTTCAACGGTATGTTCGCGTTCGCACTTTATGATCATAGAAGCGGCGAGCTCTTCCTTGCAAGGGACCGCATGGGTGTAAAGCCTTTGTATTACTATCTTGAAAATGCAGCCGGCAAAAGCGAGGCGGTCGAAGAAACGGCGCAGAACTCTTCCGGAACTGCCGGCAGGACCGGGATTGTTTTTGCTTCCGAACTGAAACCCATCATGGCCTGTCCCGGATTTGAACGGACGATCCGGAGCGATATTCTTGCGCGCTATCTTTCTCAGGAGTATATCGCCGGGCCGGAGACGGTTTTCCGGGATGTGTACAAACTGGAGCCGGGGACGATCCTTCGCTTTAAAGACGGAATTCTGACGAAAAGCGTCTACTGGAATGTATTTGATGTCTTCCGCCGCATGCAGGAGAGTCCGGTAACGGATTACATGGAAGCGCGGCAAGAGCTGAAAAAACTGCTGCAGCTTTCGGTCCGGCGAAGACTCATTGCCGATGTGCCGCTCGGGTGTTTTCTCTCCGGCGGCTATGATTCCTCGCTCGTCTGCGCGCTTGCGCAGGAGGAACTCGGCGAGGTGCCTTTAAAGACGTTTTCGATCGGCTTCGAAGATCCCGCGTACGATGAGTCTGCGTATGCGGAAGCCGTTGCACGGCACCTCGGGTGCGATCATACGACGCTTCGGATTTCCGAAAAGGATATGCTGGAGCTGGTGTCCGACCTGCCGCTTCACTTCGATGAGCCGATGGCAGATTCGTCCGAGATCCCGACGATGCTCGTCTCCGCGCTCGCGAAACAAAAGGTCAGTGTCGCACTTTCCGGCGATGCGGGCGATGAGTTTTTCTGCGGCTACAACATTTACGAGAAGGTGGAGCAGGCAAGGAAGCTCCGGCTTCTCGGCGCGGCAGCGCACGGCATCGGGCAGCTCCGCATCGGAGGAAAGCTTCTGGAAGAGCACTATCCGTTCCGTCTGCGGACAATTTCGCGCAACACGGACCCGAAGACATGGACGCAGTTCGGCGAGGGAAAAAGCGGCGCTCTGGCAAAACGCCTTGTTAAGGGATCGGGGCTTCCTGTCAATTATCCGGTTGAAGATCAGATCCCTTCGAAGAACTGGCAGGTGCGCCGGATGCTGCTGGATATGGCAACGTATCTTCCGGACGATATCCTCGTCAAAGTCGACCGCGCCGGCATGAAATACTCCCTGGAAAACCGGTGTCCGCTGCTCGACAAGGATGTGATGGAGTATTCGTTCCGGATCGATCATTCGTTTAAATATCACAAGGGGATCAGGAAGTATATCCTCAAGGATATTGTTTATGACTATATTCCGAAAGAGCTGATGGACCGTCCGAAGAAGGGCTTTTCGGTTCCATTGTCCGACTGGCTGCGGGGACCGCTCCGCGGGCAGCTTCTGGATTACGCGGACCGGGATTTCCTGTTCCGGCAGGGGCTCTTCGCACCGGAGGAGCTGGAGACTATGCTTGCCGGATTTCTGCGGACCGGCGACGCCGGCAGCGGAACAGGAGCGAATTATTCGGGAATTCTCTGGAGCTTTTTTGTTTTTCAGCAGTGGTATGACTGCTATATCGGGAGCAATACATGATTATCATCCGTATGTCCGGCGGCCTCGGGAATCAGATGTTTCAGTACGCGTTGTATCTGAAGCTGGTTTCGCTGGGGCGGGAGGTCTGTTTTGACGACACAACCGAATATACGACCGTGACGGACGACGGGCGGGTCAGAGAGCGGCGCCCGAAGATGCTTGGTGTGTTCGGAATAAACGTCCCGAAGGTGCGGCAGGAAGACCTGATCCGCATGACGGACAGCGACCTGCGCCTTTCTTCGCGTGTCCGCAGGAAAATCACGGGGCGAAAGTCAAAGCTTCTGCACGATCAGGATTTTCACTTTGATCCGGAGTTTCTGCGCGTCGAAGACGGGTATTTCGCGGGGTGTTTTCAGAGCCCTCTTTATTTCGCGGGCGTTGAAGAGAAGGTGCGCCGGGCATTTACGTTCCCGGAGAACATTCTGGACGGACAGGAGCGCGCGCAGGCCGTGCGGCAGCAGATACTGGAGCCGTCCGGCGAAGGCGCTTGCCGGGCGCCATATGCGGCCTGTGACAGTGCCTCGATTCACCTTCGCTTCGGGGATTATCTTGACAATCAGAAGCTGTACGGCGGCATCTGCACGGACGCGTACTATGACGCCGCCGTGCGGTATCTGACGGAAAGGTGCAGGGGCATCCGCTTCTTCGTCTTTTCGAATGATGAGACACGCGCGCGTGAATGGATCAGCAGGCGGGAGAATCCGGACGCTTTCAGGTATGCGAGCGTTGCGGATGAGGATCACGGATATATTGATCTGTATCTGATGAGCCTTTGCCGGCATCATATTATTGCGAATTCCAGCTTTTCGTGGTGGGGCGCATATGTCGCCCGGCAGGCGATAGCGCCGGACGACTCCGCAATCACCATCGCCCCGGCCCTCTGGGTCAACACCGATGACGGCAGCGGCCTGTACAAAGCGGACATTTATACAGACGATATGGTGCGCATCCGCCCGGACGGCGTGGTCGCGAAGGGTGAGGGCGCGGAGCAGCCGCTGGTTTCGGTCATTGTCGCCGCCTACAATGTGGAGCGTTATCTTCCCGCGGCACTGGAGAGCGTCCTTGCGCAGACCTACAAAAATCTGGAGATTCTGGTCGTTGATGACGGCTCCACAGATAAGACGCCCGGCATCTGCGACACGTACGCCCGGAAAGATTCGAGAATCCGTGTCATACACAAGGAAAACGGCGGCCTGTCGGACGCCAGAAACGCGGCTCTTCCGGTCGCTTCCGGCGATTATATCGCGTATCTGGACGGCGATGACAGAATGCAGCCGTGCATGATCGAGGCAATGGTGCGCGCCTGCCTGCTGACAGATGCGCCGGTTGCCGCGGTCAAGTACCGGGCGGTCCGCGAGGACGGGGCGAAGACACCTTCGGATGCTGCATGCTGCGGGCAGCCGGCCGGGCCGGAGGAAGCGGCATCGGACCAGGCGGCACAGAATACGCGCAAACCGGAAAACGTAAGATCGGCCGCAGCGGCACCGGACCTTCGGGAAGCGAAGATCCTGACGCAGGACGAAGCGCTGGACAACTGGATCCGGAACGGGCTGCACGGAAACGAACGCAAATATATCATTTACAATTCTGTCTGGAGCAAGCTCTTCCGGAAGGATGTGGCGGAAGGCGTCCTTTTCCCGAAGGGGGAAAACAGCGAAGACATTCCCTACACCACACGTACTCTTCTGAAAGCGGATAAGGTCGTTCTGATTCCGCAGCCGTACTATCTCTACCTGCAGGGACGCAGCGGCAGCATCATGAATCAGAAGACAGGAGAACGGCGGCTCGGAGACGAACTTCGCCACTGGCAGGAACAGATCCGGCTGCTTACGGAAGCCGGCAAGAAGAAAGCTGCAGCCGGCGCAAAAGCCTGTCTGCATCTTCGCTATATGCAGTATGATCTGGAATTCCGGAACAACAGGGAGACAGCTTCTTATGCCGGACAGATCGAGCAATGGATGCACGGGCACAGAAAAGAAATTTTAGAGGACGCGCGCAAGGCGGACTGTGTCAGCAGAAAAGAAAGGCTGCGGCTGCAGCTGTTTCTTTTCAGCCCTGCGCTGTATGAAAAAGTACTGAACTTTTATGGAAAAGCCGCCGCGAAGCGCCGCGGCAGAACGGAATTCCGGAATGGCAGAATATAAGGACGGGAAGCTGCAGCTTCCGCAGGTAACGCTGGCTGCGATGACGAGCGTGAATATATCCGCGACAATCAAGGCTCTGCAGTATAGCATGCGCGGGATCGATTTTGGCAAAGTGGAGCTGATAACGCACAGGAAGCCGTTGTTTTTGCCGGAAGGAATCACGTACCGGCATATCGGGCGTCTGGACAGTATTGACAAGTTCAACTATGACATGGTGTATGAGCTCTACAAATACGTGGACACCGACTTTGTGCTGACCGTGCACGCCGACGGCTTCGTCGTCAATCCAGACATGTGGCAGGACGCGTTTCTGGACTATGACTATATCGGTTCCCCGTGGCCGGACCCGCACGATGATTTCACGTACAGAGATATCCACGGAGAGCTTATTCGCGTCGGCAACAGCGTCGGCATCCGCTCGAAAAGGCTTCTGGAATTCCCGGCCCGGGCAGGTATCCCGTTTGAGAAAGATCACGGGTGGTTTAACGAGGACGGCTTTATCTGCGTGAAAAACAGACACCTTTTCACAGCCGCCGGCATGACCTACGCACCGCTTTCTCTGGCCGTGTACTTCGGGCACGAGCACATGATTCCCGAAGAGGAAGGCATCCGGCCGTTCCTGTTTCACAAGTGGGAAGGCACCAACGCGCAGTACCCGAGATTCCGGATGGACGCGGACGGACTGACCGGCAGAATCCGCGGCAAACTCCGCAGGATGAAGAAAGGCGGAAGATAGATGGTTTATGATTGCTTTCAGTTTTTCAATGAGCTGGACATTTTAAAGCTCCGGCTGCACGTGCTGAGCGATGTTGTGGACCGCTTTGTCATCAGCGAATCGACCGTGACGTTTTCGGGAGACCCGAAGCCTTTGTTTTATGAGGAAAACAAGGAGCAGTTCCGGGAGTTTGAAGACCGCATCATCCACGTTGTGGTTGACGACACGCCGATGGAGTGCGATGCCTATGCGCGGGACCACCACCAGAAGTGCGCTGTCGCGCGGGGGCTCAAAGACGCGAAGGACGACGACATTGTCATCTTTTCGGATGTTGATGAAATCCCGAATCCGCAGATGCTGGAAAACCTGCTCCCCGATGTGGAGCCCGGAAAGATTTATATGCCGGCGCAGCGGCTGTTTTACTGTTATCTGAATCTCGAGGACATTTCGGGAAACAACCTCTCGGTTACAGGAGAGTTTCCCGGCGTCTCCCGTAAAATGTGGCTTGGCTCAAAGATCTGCAGAAAGAGCCTTCTTCGTCAGTACACGACCGAGGAGCTGCGGGACAAGGCAAGACAGGAGATCGGCGTGCGTGTACCGGACGGCGGCTGGCATTTTTCGTATATGGGCGGCGGCAAGAACGAGTCGGTCGAAGAGCGTGTCCGCTATAAGATAAGGAGCGCCGCGCACCAGAATTATAATAACAGAAGGACCCTGTTTGAAGTCGGTGCGAGACTGCGCCGCAAAGAGGATATCCTCGGACGCAGTGCAAAGATGGTCGTTACGAAGATCGACGAGACGTATCCTTCGTATCTTCGGGAGCACCTTTCGGAATATGATTACCTGCTGTATAAAGAGCCGCACTGGTACAGAAAAGCGATGGACGCTGCCGCGGAGGCGGCGCTTTCCGTCAGGGACCGGCTCCGCGCCGGAAAATGACAGGGAAGTCTTTATTATCGAAAGAAAAAGGAGAGCCGGATGATCGGAACGGAATTTCTGCAGGGTCAGGGACTGGGAAACCGCCTGTTCGCCTATATTACGGCGCGCAGCATCGCGGCAGACAAAGGCTGTGTTTTCGGAACGGCCGGACAGGAGCTCTTACAGGCGGATTTTCTGGAGCTCGACAAAGGCCTGAAGATTACGGACACCGCCGCGTTTACGCGCTATGATGAGAAAGAGGAGCGGCTGTACCTGCCGACTTCCGCGCACGATATGGTACACGGCATCTTTGTCGCCGGCGCCGATGAAAATCTGCACGCGATCAAGGACGGTACACTGATTTACGGGAATCTGCAGGACGAGTCTTATTTCGCGGCGCATAAAGAGGAGATCCGCTCCTGGCTCCGGGTAAAACAGGACTGTGAATCCTATACGTACACGAGGGACAACCTGTGTATTCTGAATATGCGGGGCGGCGAGTACACGGACAAACCCGAGCTGTTCCTCCGGAGGAAATACTGGACGGACGCGATGGAGCGCATGAGAGAACGCGTGCCGGACATGCAGTTCGTGATCGTTACGGACGATGTCCCCGCGGCAAAGCGCCTGTTCCCGAAGCTGGAAGCGCTTCATAAAAGCGCCGCGTTCGACTATGTCACCGTGAAAAACGCACGCTACCTGATTGTATCGAATTCCTCGTTCGCGTTCTTTCCGGCGTATACTTCCGAAACGGTCCGTTTTGTCATCGCGCCCAAGTACTGGGCCCGCCATAACGTATCCGGCGGCTTCTGGGCCTCTCCCCAGAACATCTATGACGAATTCACCTATCTTGACAGAAAGGGACAGCTTTTCACCGCGGAGCAGTGCAGGGAAGAACTTGCAAAATATTCCCTGCCTTCGACCAAACCGTGGAAAGAGGGAGACCCCGATGTACGGGCGGTGGAAGCGCGCAACAGGCGGCGGTATCTGATCGACCGCGCCCAGCTGAAAATCCGAAGAAAGCTTGGAATCCTGTAATTATGTATCAGTATCTGAAACGACCCAAAGTATCCATCTGCATACCGGCCTATGAAAATCCCGAGGGGATTACAAGACTCCTCGACTCGATTTTGACGCAGCTGTTCACGGACTACGAGATCATCATCACCGACGACTCGAAGACGGACCGCGTCGAAGCGGCCGTCCGGGCGGCGGAAGACGGCTTTGTCGCATACGGCTTTTCGGGCATCGATACCGGCTCCAGAATCCGCTATTACAGGAACAGGGAAAGAAAAGGAGCGGTCGCAAACTGGAATGAGGCGGTTTCCCGCGCGCAGGGCGAGTACGTCAAGATCATGCATCATGACGACTGGTTCACCGATGAGCGCTGCCTTGCTCTGTTTGTGGAAATGCTTGATCAGCATCCGGAAGCGGATATGGCTTTTTCCGGCAGCTATCAGGTCGAGCCCGGCATGAGCGCCGAAGAGCTTGCCGAGGTGCGGAAGGGGCGCCGCTTCGGACTTTTCGTAAAACCGAGGACAGAGTCGGAAAAACGGCATGCCGTGAAATCAAAGTTCGCGCGCGGCATCGCTGAAAAGGACGAGGCCCTTCTTCGGGAAGACTTCAGGAACCTGTATCTCGGCAATACGATCGGAGCGCCTTCGGCTGTGATTGTCCGCAAAAGCGCTCTGGACAAATGGAAAATCACTTATGATACAAACCTGACCTGGCTGGTCGATGAAGAGTATTATCTTCAGATTCTGCAAAACAATCCGCACTACGCCTTCACGGTCAAACCGCTGATTTCGATCGGCCTTTCCTACAGTCAGCTGACCGAGAAGGTGGAGTCGGACGAGCCGCTTCAGCGGAAAGAATACACATACGTCTACCGCAAATATGACCTTCAGAAGGCGGATGCCCGCTTCGCCCGCTTTCTTTCGGATGTCCTCGCAAAAAATCATACGCAGAAAAAGGAAGCCTGCGGGATCCCGGGCATTACTCCTGCAATGTACAGAGAAAGCGTCCGGAAGACGCGGAAGGCATTGCGGGAGAGACGCCTTGCAACACTCGACTACCTGACAGACAAGGCGCAGGGAGAACTGGAAAAAAGATTCGGAAAAGCGGCCAATGTTCTGTTTTACATAGGACTCCTTCTGGAGATCGCTCTTGTTATTATCGACAAGAGCGACCTCTCGAATCCGTATACAGGAAGACTGTTCCAGCTGACCTTTATCCTTTTCCTGTTCCGTATGTTGTGTGCGAAATGGAACCGGAAGGAGCGGGCCGCCATTTTCGCGGCGCTCGTTCTGGGGGCGATCGTCTACAAAGCCAGCGGACGTAATGACCTTATCCGGTACACAGTATTCATGGCGGCCGGTCTGGCCGCCGGGCCGGAGAAGGTCTGTAAAACGACATTTTTTGCTTCGATTGCCGGCTGCCTTTCTCTGGTGTTCCTCTCCGTGACCGGCATCTTCGGGACACTGAAGCTCACGCAGGATTTCGGGCACGGCGTCGAGACGAGATGGTGCCTTGGGCTCGGGCACCCGAACGCGCTGCATTGCATGGCGATGATGCTGGTACTCTTTGCTCTGTATCTGTATTATGATCAGATAAAGCCGTGGATGCTGGCAGCGCTTGCCGCGGGTAATCTCGGCTTGTATTTCCTGACAAAATCGAATACGGCGTTTGCCGTCACGATGGCGGCGGTTCTTCTGACAGCACTGATGAAAAAAGGCAGCAGGCTGCAGAAATCTTCTGTGGTCTATGTCCTGGGAGAAGCGGCAGTTACGGCAGGACTTGTTTTTTCATTACTGGCGGCAGTCATGAATCCGGCAGACTATCCTTCCCTGAAGATTCTGGATCATCTTCTCACGGGGCGGATGGCTTCTTTGTGGGATACAACATTCTATGAAGGAACGCTCGGAACCTGGCATCTGTTTTCGGGCAGGGACTGCGGCGCGTATTTTGATCTCGGCTTTGTCCGCATCATCTACTGGTATGGAACCGTAGCGGGCGCTGCCGTCATCGCGCTGCTCTTTGTTCTTCTGCGCAGGGCAAGGCTGGAGAGAAACGCGGCGCTTTTTATTCTGCTGACTGCCTGCTGTATCTACACGGTACCGGAGGCGCATCTGGTTTCGCGGTACATCGCAAGAAATTACTGCCTGATGCCGGCTGCCATGACGCTGGCATCCATGCTCGGTCGAAAGGAAATCTTATGAATCACCGAAACCGAATCATCCAGACATACGGCCTGTGGTTTATCGATATGCTCTGTATCGCGCTGTCTTATTTTATCGCGACGCAGCTGCGTTTCGCGAGCGCGCGGGACTACGGGAGCAAAACACTCCACTATATGGTCCTTGTCATCTTCCTTTTGTTCTGCACGGTTTACAGCTATTTCGTGGACTGGAACAGATCGCTATTAAAGCGCGGTGTCTTTCAGGAATTTATGTCGGTCCTGAAATTCAACGTGGTCATGATCATCATTTCGATGACGTTTGTGTTTTTCGCACAGTGGGCGTACATCCTCTCGAGAAGCGTGATCCTGAATTTTGCGTGGATCAATCTCGTTCTGATGCTTGCCGCGCACCAGATCTACAAAATCTTTCTGCACAGGCTGTTCAGCTCCGCTTCCCTTGTGACCAAGGTTCTTCTGGTCGCCGGCGCGGGCAGCATGGACGCTGCCTCGCAGCGCCTGAACAGTACCATGGGTGAAGGCTATCAGATTGTCGGGACTGTAACGGTCGCCGATCTTAAAGAAAACACACTGCGCAAGATTACCGAAAAGATGACGCAGGTGCCGTTTGATGAAGTCCTGATCTGCACGCCCCGGGCGCCTTTCGAGGAGACCGCGCCTTTAATCGAAGGCTTCGAGGAGATGGGCGTTGTCTGCCACCTCGTGCTGGATCTTCCCGAGTACGGAGATGCCATCACGAGCGTCGGTAAGTTCGGAAGCTATACGGTACTGACCTACTCCAGATTCCGTTCAAGCTACAAGAAGCTTCTGATCAAACGCGCTTTTGACATACTGGGAAGTCTGATCGGCCTTGCCCTGACCGGCATTATCACGGTGTTCCTCGCGCCTGCGATCAAGCTGGATTCGCCCGGCCCTGTCTTTTTCTCGCAGGTCCGCGTCGGTAAAAACGGCAGGCGTTTTAAAATCTACAAGTTCCGTTCGATGTATCAGGACGCCGAGGAAAGGCTCAAAGACCTGCAGTCGCAGAATGAAGTCGAAGGTCTGATGTTCAAGATGGAAAACGATCCGAGGATCACGAAGGTCGGACGCTTTATCCGCAAAACAAGTCTCGACGAGTTTCCGCAGTTTTTAAATATCCTGAAAGGCGATATGAGTCTTGTCGGAACGAGACCGCCGACCGAGCGGGAGTTCGAACAGTACGACGAGCACTACAGAAGACGGCTTTCGATGACGCCGGGACTGACAGGCCTCTGGCAGGTCAGCGGCCGGAGCGATATCGACAACTTCGACGATGTCGTAAAGCTCGATCTTCAATATATTGACAACTGGTCTTTGTCGCTGGATTTCAAGATTCTGCTGCAGACGGTAGGCGTAGTCCTGTTCCATAAGGGAGCAAAGTAAGATGGTTCTGGTCATAGACACTTTCAAGCTGGTCAAAGGCGCCGGCAAGAGTATCGGTATTTACAACCTGACAAAAAGTCTGGTTTCGTATCTTGGCGCCGAAAATGTGCGCCGCGGAATGCCGCACAAAATTGTTGTGCTCGGCAATCCGAAAAATCAGAAAGATATGGAGCGGGACGGCACGGAATTTGTGATCGTTCCCGGAAATCCGCTGGACCGGAAAACTTTTGTCATCTGGGAGCTGTTTCGTGTCAGCAAGTACGCGCGGCGTTATCACGCGGACCGGATTCTGTTCCCGAGAGGATACCGGCCGCTTGTCTACCGCGGCAAAGATACGATTATTGTGCATGATCTGATCCCGTTCTGGTACAACGAGAACTGCCCGGGATATCTGGGACGCGTCGAAAACGCCTACATCATGAACCGGCTGAAGGCTTCGATCCGCCATGCGGACCGCGTCATCACGATCTCGGACTATTCGAGGCAGGAAATTGACAAGCTGGTCCCCGGCAGTTATGGCAAGGTCAAAGAGATCTACAACGGACTCAATGATATCGAGCCCTGGGATCCGGGCGTCCCTGTCGGCAGCGCGGAGGGAGACGCGAAGGGAAATCCCGAGACAAGCGCGCCTGTTGCGAAAGAAGATTATATCGTGGCGGTTACGACGAAGATGCCGCACAAGAACGCGAAAGGTATCGCTGCCGCTTACGAAAGATACTGCAGTGTCTGTAAGGAGCGGAAAACAGAGCCTCTGCCGCTTCGGATCATCGGTATCCCCCAGATTGATGCGTTTATCCGGGAAGGCGTTATCAGCAGCGAAAACGCGCGCCGCGTGACTTGTTTTTCCTATATTGAAAAGTATTCCGACATGTGCAGAATGATCGCAAAGGCGCGGATGTTCCTGTTCCTGTCGCTTGCGGAAGGCTTCGGCTTTCCGCCTCTGGAAGCCATGCAGATGGGAACACCGGTCGTTTCTTCGGACCGCACGGCGCTGCGGGAAGTTGTCGCGGACGCCGGTCTTCTTGTAGACCCGGACAAGCCGCAGGAGGTCGCGGAAGCATTGCTTCGCCTGCAGGGCGATCAGGCGCTTTGCGCAGACCTGATTGCGAAAGGCTACCGCAACATCCGCCGCTTCTCCTGGAAAACCAGAACACAGGAATACTGGGACGAGCTTTTTCAGTGAGGCACTATGGGAAAATCGAGACTCATATTCTTCGATACAACCAATTACACGGATTTCCCGATCGGCGGGCAGCTGACGAGCGTGCGGAGCCTTCTGCGGTTTCTGTGCGAGACCTGTCCCGAACGGTGCGCAGAGATTGTCCTTTGCGGCGTCAGCAAGAAACAGGAGGAGGCCGGCAGGCTCCGGGAGCTTTCTCTTTTCGGGCAAAACATCACATTCCTCCCCGTGACCGCCGCGGAAACGGATCTGGCGCATACGGCGAAATCGCTGCGGGCGGCTTTCGCGAAAGGCATTCTGCGCTATGGCAGGCAGCTCCATATCACGAAAGAGGACTGCTGTTATCTGCAGACGCCGGAGGCATACGGACCGGTCAGACTGCTCTGTGCGGGCGCTTCCATTGTCATTTTCTCGCATGGAAGCTATGCCAACATGGAACGGGGCTTCCGCTTTTTTCAGGATGATTCCGTAAAGAGCCGCCTGATTCGCAGCGCGTTCCCCGCCTATCTGAAGTCGGTGCTGAAGGGGGCAGAACTCATCTTCATCCTTGATGAAGCGAGCAGAAAGGATTACCTGCCCTACAATCAACGCCTTGTAAAGGTTACGAATTCGGTGGTTCTGCCGGAAACGTATGAAAATTTTGACGCGGCGGCGCGGGCATCGCGGTACGCGGGCCGGCTTCTGTTTGCGGGACGCCTTTCCAAAGACAAAGGCGTTGAGAATATCATGCGCGCTGCTGTGTCTCTTCATGCCGCCGGCGAGCAGGTTTCCCTGCAGGTTGTAGGGGACGGAGAACAGGGGGGAGCGCTGCGGCAGCTTGCAAAAGAGCTGGATCCGCAGGGAAAGGTGATTTCCATGTGCGGTGCGGTGCCGCCTTCTGCGGTTTCCGCCTTCATGGAAAACGCGGATATTCTTGTTATGAACTCCGCGTTCGAAGGCGTTCCGATGACAATTCTCGAGGCGCTTTCATGCGGCCTGCCGGTCATTTCCACCGATGTCGGCGGTATCGGCGAAGCGGTGTGCTTCCGGGCGCCGCAGGTCACAGAGACGGACGAGCCGCAGAGTGCCGGGGCGGACGGGCAGCCGGAGCGGCACGCAGCGGAGGAGAATGCGCATTATGACGCAGAGCGCACGGACGGAAGCGCGCAGAGCATTGCGGCTGCCGTTTTGCGAATCCGGAAAAATTATGCCGCGTATGCGTCCAATGCGCATGAAAACGCGCGGAAATATGATTACAGAGAAGTCAACAGGTTGATCTATCAAAACCTTACAAGATTCTGGAAGGAATAGAATGCCGAAGGTCAGTGTCATCGTTCCGGTCTACGGAGCGGAAAACTACATAGAACAGTGTGTCCGTTCCATTATGGAGCAGACGTTCCGGGACCTTGAAATTGTACTGGTGGACGACGGATCGAAAGACCGCAGCGGAATCATCTGTGACGAGCTGGCAGGAGAAGACCCGAGAATCCGTGTAATTCACAAGGAAAATGGCGGGCTCACGAGCGCCTGGATCCGGGGCGTACAGGAGAGCAGCGGAGAATACCTTTGTTTTGTTGACTCCGATGACTGGATCAGTCATGATATGATCGAAAGGCTTGCCCGTCTCGCGAAAGGCGGTCAGGTGCGTGAAATCATCTCCTCCGATTATCTGATCGAGCGGATGAACGGCGCCGCGCCTTCGATTTCAACGAGCGCCGCCGCGCCCGGAGAATATACGGGAGAGCACCTGCAGAAAGATATCAAAGACCGGCTGCTTGGAAACGAGCGGCGCACGGTCATTCTCTCGCGATGTATGAAGCTGATCGCAAGGAGTCTGATTGAAGAAAATATCGCCTTCTGTGATCCGCGCATCCGGATGGGGGAAGACGTTGTGATCATGGTTCCCGTGGTTCTGGACGCGCAGCGTGTTGTGATCGAGCGCTATGCCGGCTACCATTACCGCTTTGTCGATGACTCGATGGCGCACGGCTATGACCCGGGGCTGTATGACAATATCCTGCTTCTGCGGCAAAAGCTTCTTGAAATCATCAAGGCGAAAGACTGTCCGCAGCTGCTTCCTTCCGTGGAGCGGGAGTTCTACTGGCTGATGCTTCTGGAACTCAAAATCGAGCTGCGAAGGCAGGACATTCCTTCGGGAGAGATCTCGCAGCTTGTCAGGAAAAGGATCGAAGACGCCGGCCTTTTAAAGCTCCAGAACGGCTTTCCGGCGCCGCCTTCCGACCCCGCCGGCCGCGTCCTTGCATTCATGATCAAACGGCCGGATAATATACGCGTCGGCCTTGCGCGGAAGATTCTCATGGGCGGACAGAAAATGCGAAGCGCTGCCGGTAAACGGCAGAGCAGGACGCGCACGGAGAAGAAGCTCCATGAATAATTCTTTAGTTACGGTCATCATACCGTTTCACAACGCGCGGCAGACGATCCAGGCGGCGCTGGACAGTGTCCTTTCGCAAACCTATGAAAATCTGGAAATTATCCTGATTGACGACGGTTCTTCTGACGGCAGCGGAGAACTTGCAGACAAGCTTTCATCTGCCTCTTTGCGGGAAGGGCGGATCGTAAAAGTCCTTCATCAGGAAGACCTTGGCGTATCGGTTTCAAGAAACCAGGGGATTCTGGCTGCGGAGGGCGGATACATCACTTTTCTTGACGCGGACGATACGATGGACTCCGGCATGACCGCGTATCTTATGCGGCTTCTACGGGAAACCGGCGCGGACATTGCAGGGTGCGGTTTCCAAAGCGTTTCCGTAAAGGAGCCGCCGGAGGAAATTCCGGAACCGGATGCGGGGGAAAAGATACCGCACAGACTCCTGCAGGGAAGTGAAATCGCGCGGGAGATCATCGTGCATCACGACACCAGAGTCTGGAGCAAGCTGTTCACAAGAAAGACCGCTTTGTCAGCGCGGTTTCAGGAGGGACTTACGATCGGTGAGGATATGCTCTATGTCCTTTCCTGCGCCGGACCGGAGACGAAATACGCGGCCGCAGCCGCACCGCTTTACCATTACACCGTAAACCCGGAAGGCGCGATGAACCGGCCTTTTACGCGTTCCTACATGGATCAGCTGCGCTGCTGGACACTGGCTTTGTCCGGGATTGAAGCTGTTTTTCCGGAGCTTTTACAAGACAGGGAATTCTGCGCTTCGCTCGGCTCCGTGCAGGCGGTTTCCGCGGTACTGGCCGCCTCGAAAATCAGCCTGCTGCCGGAAAAAGAGCGGCGCGCTTTTGCAGATTGTCTGCAAACATGCAGAGAATATATAAAGAACGCGCTTGCAAAGCCCGGTGTCCGGGAGAAGCTCCCCGCTGGATACGGAACCAAAACATCTCTGCTCCTTCATACGCCCGCCCTGTTCGGCGTTATGACGCGCGCGGCGCAGGCTGGTAAGAATACGCGCGGCGCAGGCAGATAAGAACGCATCCGGCACAGGCAGATATTCAGTACGCGCAGAAAGACAAATATGCAGGAAAGGACTGAAATGACGAACGATCTTGCGTTTTATATGCACGCCGGCAGCGGAAACCACGGCTGCGAAGCCATCGTGGACTCACTCGCCCGCATGCTCCGCAACAAGAAAATTCTGCTCGTGACGAACAGCGCCGCGGAGGATGAAAAGTACCTTCCGGAAGAAGTCCGGGAGCATCTTACGATAACGGAAGAGCAGCATATTTCGGAACACTTTTTCACGCACGCGCTTTATTACGTAAGGCGCCGCCTTACGGGTGATCGGGAATCGTTTCTCCGGTACCGCCTCTCGCCGATGACCGGCACAGAGAAGCCATCTCTTGCGGTTTCGATCGGAGGAGACAATTACTGTTATCCTTCGATGGTGGAAGACCTGATGCTCTCAAACAGCATGCTGAACCGGCAGGGAACGAAGACCGTGCTGCTTGGCTGTTCGATTGAGCCGGAGCTTCTGAAAAACCCCGGGATTCTGGAGGATATGAACCGGTACGCGAAGATTATCGCCAGAGAGAGCATTACCTATGCCGCACTGGAGAAAGCGGGTATTCCGGCGGAGAAGCTTGCTTGCTGCCCGGATCCGGCTTTTGCGCTGCCCTCGGATGAGTCGGCGCTGCCGGAGGACTTTGCCTGCGGCAACACGGTCGGCATCAACCTCAGTCCGATGGCGAAGGACTATGCGGAGGATAAAACAGCGCCGGTCCGCTGCATGAAAGAACTGATCGAATACATTCTGCGCGAAACGAATATGGATGTGGCTCTTATTCCGCATGTCGTCTGGGAGCGCAGCGATGACAGGAAAGTTCTGCGCGAGTTGTATGAGAACTTTGCGGATGAGCCGCGGGTACGGATGATAGACGATCACAGGGCCGAACAGCAGAAAGGCATCATCGCGAACTGCCGATTCTTTGTCGGCGCGAGAACGCACGCGACGATCGCCGCCTATTCGACGCTGGTGCCGACGCTCGTGATCGGTTATTCTGTCAAGGCGAGAGGAATCGCGCAGGATCTGTTCGGGCAGTCGGAGCACTATGTCCTTCCGGTCCAGACGCTGCAGAATCCGCGGCAGCTGACAGAAGCCTTCCGCTGGATGATGGATCACGAAGAGCAGATTCACTACGCTCTCGCGGGCGCCATTCCGCTGTATCTGAAGAAGGTGCAGGGAAACGCGGAAACCTTGCGCGGACTTTTGCAGCAGGTATGACAGCGCGGAGACTGTACGCGGCTCCGGAAGCAGGCATGACAGTGCGGAGGTAAGATGGGCAGAGTCAGACTGGCGGAAAAGAATATTATCTTCGGCTACATCGGTCAGCTCGCGACAGCGTTGATCTCTTTTGTGCTGCGCACAATCTTCATCCGGAATCTTGCCGAACAGCTTCTGGGTGTTAACAGCCTGTACACGAACATTCTTTCCATTCTCTCTATGGCGGAGCTCGGGATCGGAACCGCCCTGAATTTCGCGCTTTACAGGCCGGTCGCGGAACATGACCGCGAGAAGGTCAAGTCGTATATGCAGATGTACCGCAAGGCGTACTATATCATCGCCCTTGTCGTCGCGGGCATCGGCCTTGCGATCGCGCCGTTCCTGAGATTCCTCATCAAGGACCCCGGACCGGTCACTGTACAGCAGATGACGCTGTATTACTTCATCTTCCTGTTCAATACGGTCAGTACGTATTTTGTCTCGTATAAGTATTCGCTGGTCAACGCGCAGCAGAAAAACTACATACAGACCAACATAAATACGGTCACCAAGATCATTACAGCCCTGCTGCAGATTCTGGTGGTCGTTCTTACGAAGAATTTTCTGCTGTACCTGATCACGGACGCACTGGTTCAGCTTCTTCAGAAAATCTTCGTGAACTGGTACCTGAACCGCCTGTATCCTTTTCTTCTGGAGAAAGACATCGCGCCGCTCTCAAAAGAAGAGAGCGATGAAGTCTGGCGCAAGACCAGGGCGCTCGTCCTTCACAAAGTCGGCGATGTCGCAAGACTCCAGACAGATTCGATCATCATCTCCTCGTTTATCGCGGTTGCCGTTTCGGGCATGGTCGACAACTACACGCTCGTCATCAATACGGTTTCGAATTTCGTGAACATCATTTTCAATTCGGTGATTTCGGGCTTCGGAAACCTGATCGCCACCGAGTCAAAACAGCGCCAGTTCGAACTCTTCAAGGTCTACCGCTTTTTCGCGAGCTGGGTCTACGGCTTCGCGGCAACCGGGTTCTTTATTCTGCTGACGCCGCTTATCCGGATCTGGTTAGGGGACGCCTGGGTGCTGCCGTCATCGGCAGTATATCTGATTCTGACCGACCTGTATTTCAAGGGAGACAGAATTGTTCTGTCCAACTTCAAAACTGCGGCCGGTGTTTTCGAACAGGATAAATACCTCGCGCTTATTCAGGGCGCGGTGAATCTTGTTTTGTCGGTCTGGCTCGTGCAGAGTATCGGACTTGCCGGCATCTATGTCGGCACCGTTGTTTCCGGCCTGATTGCGAATGTCACGAAGCCGGTGATTATCTATCATGTCTGTTTTGACCGCTCGCCGGCATCGTATTTCGCGGATACGGCGAAATACGTAGTGACCGTCGCGGTCATAATACTGGCAAGCCGATTTATTACAGCGCCGCTTCTTGCAAGCCCCGGCATCGTGCCTTTCCTTGTCTGCGTGGTTCTGATCACGGTGCTGTTCAATGCGGTCTTCCTGCTGCTCTTCGGCAGGACACAGGAAATGCGCTATTTGAAAGGCCTTCTGAAGAACCGGCTTTCAAAGGGGGAAAAGTGATATGTATATTGACAAAGGTCTGCTGGATCTTTTATCGGACGAAGCGGCGCGCCAGCTCCGGGAACTGCCACGGCAGGATGCGGCGGGAACCTTCAGACGCCTTGTGAAAAAGGCGCTTGGCAGGCAGACGCCGAAGAAGGACGATCTGTTCTGGCCGGCGGGACTTCTGCTTCTCGGACTCTGGGAAGCCGGACGCCGGGAAACCGTGGAAGCGTATGTCCGCTCGTGGATGGCAAAGAATGCGCCGGTATCCTATGTTGATGACGCGCTGGCAGGATATGTGATCCTGTGCCTCTATGAACAGACAAAGGATCCGCAGTTTAAGGAAGCGGCGGACCTGATACGGGAGTTTCTGGAGGATACGCCGAAAGATCAGAGCGGCGCGATTATCTATGGCCCCGGAAGAGGCAATGAGTACATCTTCGCGGACGGCGCAGGCATGACCGCTCTGTTTCTTTCAAAGTATGGAAAAGTGTTCGGAAACGCCGAAGCTGCGGCGCTTGCGAGGCGTCAGATCGGCAGCTTTTTAAATTACGGCATGGATTATCTGTCTTCACTGCCCTACCACGGATATGACCGTCAGAGCGGTGTCAAATACGGCATTATCGGCTGGGGACGCGCGACCGGCTGGCTCCTTATGGGAATGAGCGGCATTATCTGCGACACAGGGGACAAAGAAGTGCTTGCGGCTTTCCGGGAAATCATTGACGCGGTGTTCACGCACCAGCGGCGGGATGGGTTGTTTTCCTGGCAGCTGGAAGCAATGGACGGTCCGGCGGACACTTCCGCAACCGCGATGATCCTCTGGTCGGCTGCCCGCGTCATGAAGGAAGGCCGGCTCAAAGATCTGGACAGGAATCTTCTGGCCGACGGCGCGGACGGGCTGCGCAGGCAGATCAACGGCGGCAGAGTTTACGGCGCATCTGCGGAATGTATTGATTTCGCGCAGTACGTGCAGCAGTACGGGTGCTATCCCTGGGGGCAGGGAGCGGCGCTGGCGTTTTTCGGGGTGTTCTGATGCTGATTATTAAACTGATGGGCGGACTCGGCAACCAGATGCAGCAGTATGCGCTCTGCAGGAAGCTACAGACGCTTGGGCGCGAAGCAAAGCTCGATACCTCCTGGTTCGAGGACGAAAAGCTCCAGAAGAGCGTCCTTGCGCCGAGAAGTCTGGAACTGCGATATTTCCGGAATCTTTCGCTGCAGACAGCTTCCGCGGAAGAGATACGCAAAGTCCGGGGCGCTTCAACGCTGCCTGCAAAGGCATTCCGCAGGCTGACCGGAAAAACGACGGTTTTTACGGAAAGTAAAATGTATCATCCGGAGATCTTTTCGATGGACGGGCGGTACCTCGAGGGATATTTTGCCTGCAATAAATATTACGCGGACATACTGCCGCTTTTGCGGGAGGAGTTTGTTTTTCCAAAGAGTAAAGATCCCGCGCGCGCGCTGCGAAACAAAGAGGTCATCCGGCAGATGGAAGATGCATCGGAGATTTCCGTCAGCATCCACCTGCGCAGGGGAGATTATCTTGCGAAAGAAAACGCGGCGCTCCTTGGCGGCATCTGTACGCCCGCCTATTACGACGGCGCGGTCCGTTTTCTCGAACAGAAGGCGGAGGGCACAGAAAAGAAGCTTCATTTTTATGTCTTTTCGGACGACCCGGAATTCGCGCGGCAGTGCAGGTTCGGGACGCAGGAAGAAGAGATGACAGTCTGCGACTGGAACAAGGACGACGAGAGCCTTCTGGATATGGACCTTATGAGTCACTGTCAGTGGAACATCGCCGCGAATTCAACCTTCAGTTTCTGGGGAGGGCGGCTGAACCCGCGCGCGGACGCGGTCAGAATCCGGCCGCTCCGGCACCGCAACAATCAGATTCCGGAAGCAGCTGTCATGAAAGAGCTCTGGGAAGGCTGGACGCTGATTGATCTGGACGGTAAAGTTATATAGTGTTTCCGTCAGCGTTTTTTGCTACAATAGAAGGAACGGAGCGGATCATGAAGTCCGCTCATAGCAGCAGGAGTAAATACATGAAGAAAATCATTCTGACAGGCGACCGTCCGACCGGCCGTCTGCACATAGGACATTATGTCGGATCACTGCGGCGCCGCGTGGAGCTGCAGAACAGCGGGGAGTTTGATGAGATCAACATTCTGGTCGCGGACGCGCAGGCGCTCACGGACAACTTCGACAATCCTGAAAAGGTGCGCGCGAACATTGTCAATGTAGCGCTCGATTATCTCGCGGCGGGAATCGATCCTTCAAGGAGCAGCATCATGATTCAGTCCGCGATTCCGCAGCTGACCGAGCTGACCTTCTACTATATGAATCTGGTTACGGTCGCGAGACTCCAGAGAAATCCGACGGTCAAGTCGGAGCTGTCGATGCGCGCCTTCGGAGAGGGCATTCCGGTCGGCTTCTTCTGCTACCCGATCAGTCAGGCGGCAGACATCACGGCATTCAAGGCAACGACTGTTCCCGCGGGTGAGGATCAGGAACCAATGCTCGAGCAGACGCGTGAAATTGTCCGCTCGTTTAACCACACCTATCACTGCGACGTCCTTGTGGAACCCGAAATTCTGCTTCCGCAGAATAAAGCGAGCATGCGGCTGCCGGGCACGGACGGCAAGGAGAAGATGTCCAAATCTCTCGGCAACTGTATTTATCTTTCGGACGAGCCTTCGGTCATCAGCAAAAAGGTAAAGGGCATGTATACCGACCCGGGGCATCTGAATATCAACGATCCCGGCAAGTGCGAGGGCAATCCTGTTTTCACGTATCTGGACGCCTTCTGCAGGCCGGAGCACTTCGAACAGTTCCTGCCCGAATACCGGAATCTGGACGAGCTCAAGGATCATTACAGACGCGGCGGACTCGGCGACGTCAAGGTCAAAAAGTTCCTGGACGCCGTGCTCGAGGATACGCTGACACCGATCCGGGAAAAGCGGCATGATCTGGAGAAGAACATTGACTATATCTACGAGGTTTTAAAGGCCGGAACCGAAAAGGGAAAGGAAAGAGCGCAGCAGACGCTCGATGAAGTCAAAGACGCGATGAAGATCAACTACTTTGATGACAAAGAGCTGATTCTGCAGCAGCAGAAGGAATTCGACAAACAAAGACAGGAACGTGAGGCACTCGAAAGGAGACGGGAGGCATCCCGCCGCGGCAATCAGAAAAAGACACAGGAACATGCGTAACGGATTCACGAGGCGGTTATGAACTACGAAGAGGCAAAACAAAAGCTGGGCGCATACGGGCAGGAACATGCCCTGCAGTACTGGGATGAGCTTTCGGACATGGAGCGGCAGAATCTCCTCTGCCAGATTGACGCGCTGGACTTTTCTCCGATTCACTTTGTTAAAGACAGAGGGGAGCTTCCGGCGAAGGGAGACATCAGCCCGCTGAAGGCAATGGAACTTCCCGAAATTGAAGACAGAAGAGAGGAGCTCAGGGAAACCGGTCTGCAGGCGATCCGCGAAGGTAAGGTCGGCGCGGTGCTTCTGGCAGGCGGCATGGGTACGAGGCTTGGCAGCGACAATCCCAAGTGCATGTATGATATCGGCATTACGAGACATGTCTATATCATGCAGCGGCTGATCGAGAATCTGATGGACGTTGTCCGCGAGGCGGACGGCACGTTTGTTCCGCTCTTTATCATGACCAGCGAGAAGAACCATGAAGCAACGACCGGTTTTATGAAGGAGCATCATTACTTCGGATATGATCCTTCGAAGATCTGGTTCTTCCGTCAGGATATGGCGCCGGCGACCGATTATAACGGCAAGGTCTATATGGAAGCGAAGGACCGCATCGCTTCCTCCCCGAACGGGAACGGCGGCTGGTTTGCCTCGATGGCGAAAGCGGGGCTTTTGAGTACGCTGCATGATCTCGGTATCGAGTGGCTGAATTGTTTTTCCGTAGATAATGTGCTGCAGAGAATCGCGGATCCTGTCTTTATCGGCGCAACGATAAACAGCGGCTGCGCTTCGGGCTCCAAGGTAGTCCGCAAGGCCGCGCCGGACGAGAAAGTCGGCGTGATGTGCCTTGAAGACGGCTGCCCTTCGATCATCGAATACTACGATATGACACCGGAACTGTTAAACGCAAAGGACGATGCCGGAAATCCCGCGTATAACTTCGGCGTGATTCTGAATTATCTTCTCCGTGAAAAGGATCTGGAAAAGATCATGAACGAGAAGCTGACGCTGCATATCGTCGAGAAGAAGATTCCGTATATGGCGCAGGATGGGACGTTTGTCAAGCCGCAGGCGCCCAACGGCTATAAGTTCGAGCTCCTGATTCTCGATATGATCAGACACATGGGCTCCTGCCTGCCGTTTGAGGTCAGGAGAAACCACGAGTTTGCGCCGATCAAGAACAAAGAAGGCGTTGATTCCGTAGAAACTGCGAGAGAGCTCTGCCGGCAGAACGGCATTGAACTCTGACCGCGGCAAGCATAGATGGGAGGACAAAGACATGAAAATTCTTGTTACCGGCGGTGCCGGCTTTATCGGAAGCCATACCGTGATCGAGCTGCAGAACGCGGGGCATGAACCGGTCATACTGGACAACCTGTACAACGCAAGCCCGAAGGTCATCGGCAGAATCGAGGCCATTACCGGAAAGAAAGTTCCGTTCTATGAAGCGGACATCCGGGACAGGGAAGCACTGAACCGTGTATTTGACGCGGAGAAGCCGGACGCAGTCATCCATTTCGCGGGCCTCAAGGCAGTCGGCGAATCCGTGCACAAGCCGTGGGAATACTATGACAACAATATCACCGGTACGCTGACACTCCTGGATGTCATGAGAAAACATAACTGCAGGAACATCATTTTCTCATCCTCCGCGACCGTCTACGGCGATCCCGCGTTTGTGCCGATCACCGAAGAGTGCCCGAAGGGAACCTGCACGAATCCTTACGGCTGGACAAAATGGATGCTCGAGCAGATTCTGACCGATATGCATACCGCGGACCCGGAGTGGAACGTCATTCTGCTTCGCTATTTCAACCCGATCGGCGCGCATCCGTCAGGAACCATGGGTGAGAATCCGAACGGTATCCCGAACAACCTGATGCCGTATATTACGCAGGTCGCGGTCGGAAAGCTCGAGAAGCTTCATGTCTTCGGCAATGACTATGACACACCGGACGGCACCGGCGTGCGCGATTATATTCATGTAGTCGACCTGGCGAAAGGACATGTCTGCGCGCTGAAGAAGCTCGCACCCGGCAGCGGCGTCAGCATTTACAACCTCGGCACCGGACACGGATACAGTGTCCTTGACATTGTTCACAATTTCGAGGAAGCGACCGGAAAGAAGATTCCGTATGTCATCGACCCGCGCAGAGCCGGCGACATCGCGACCTGCTACTGCTCCGCGGAGAAGGCACAGAAGGAACTCGGCTGGACCGCGCAGTACGGAATCCGCGAAATGTGCGAGGATTCCTGGCGCTGGCAGAGTATGAATCCGAACGGATATGATGACTGATCTTGCAGGAAGAATAAGATACGCAGCCGCTGCGGCAATCCTTTCCGGGGTTGTCTGCAGCGGCTGCGGTGTTTTACCACAGGGAACATTGTCTTCGCTGCCCTTTACGGCGGAGGAAAGCGGCGCGGAGACTGCCGGAGCGGCGGGAGACGTCCCGGCAACGGGGGACAGCACCGGAAACGCCGGAGCAGCCGGCGACAGCGCGGCAGACGCCGCGCGGGAAACGGCGCCGGGAGAAGCAGCTTCCGGAACGGAAGAGGCAGGACAGAATGCCGGCAGCGAAACTTCCGTACTGGAGCCCGCGCCTACTTATGAAGCGGAGGCACTCTCCGACGGCTCTTCGACATACGGTTACCACCTTTTGACTGCAGAGGGACAGAAGATCTATGACGAGGTATTGTCCGCGGTCAGGGAGCGCCGGACTGTAACGGTTTCCACACTCGATAAAGATAAGCTGAATCAGGTTTATGATTGTGTGACGGCGGACTATCCGGAGCTGTTTTACATCAGTGGATATACCTATACGAAGCATTCCGTAATGGACAAACTGCTGAGCATCAGCTTCGAGGGAAATTATGAAATGACGGCGCAGCAGCAGGAAGACGCGCAGAAGATTGTGGATGATTATACCGCGCGGTGTTTTGACGATCTTCCCGCGGACGCGGACCAGTATGAAACGGCAAAGTATCTGTTCGACTGTTATGAAGTGACCGTTGTCAAGGGATAGCCACAAAAAATTTTGTTTTTCTCCGACTGGTCACATTTGTACTTCTCTGACAGCATCTGGAAAGAGCTCTGATTTAACAGTTCCCGGCATGTG